>Ga0315274_10000240_pt1 | contig 85139 bp, 74 predicted proteins | sample YL17G02_20_MG_FD_203700 | JGI IMG/M metagenome (GOLD analysis project Ga0315274, IMG submission 203700) | Sediment microbial communities from Yellowstone Lake, YNP, Wyoming, USA - YL17G02_20 | ecosystem: Environmental > Aquatic > Freshwater > Lake > Sediment | place: USA: Wyoming | collected... | reverse complement strand
CGCGACGGCCTCTCCGGCCAATCCCTGACCGCGAAGGCGCGCATCATCATCAATGCCGCCGGTCCATTCTGCGACCTCATCCGCCGCATGGATGATCCCACCTGCGAGCCTATGCTCAGCACGAGCTCGGGCGTGCACATCATTCTGGATGCGGCCTATGCGCCGCCCGATCTGGGCATGCTCATCCCCAAGACCGAGGACGGGCGGGTGTTGTTCACCTTGCCGTGGATGGGTCACACACTGGCGGGCACGACCGATACGCCGGCCACCCTCGCGGAGCACGTGCCGGTGTTGGAAGAGGAGATCGAATACATCCTGCGCCACGTGCGGCTGTATCTCGATCGACCGGTGACACGCATGGATGTCAAAGCCGCCTGGTCCGGTTTGCGTCCGCTCGTCTCCAACCCCAAGGCCGGCGGCACGGCCAAACTCTCGCGCGATCACGTGATCGCCGACAGCCCGGCCGGCCTGATCACCATCACCGGCGGCAAATGGACCACCTACCGCAAGATGGCCCAGGATGCCGTGGATCATGCGATCGCGCGGGGCAGGCTGACGGCGCGCAACGCGTGCCGGACGACCCAGATTCCGATGGTGGGCGCTGCGGGCTACGAGCCTGAGGCGGCGCCGCTCCTCGCCGCGCAATTCGGGCTGGCCGAGGACACCGCGCGCCATCTCAATCTGGCTTACGGCGGGCGCGCGCGGCGCGTGGCCGAACTGGCCGAGGCCGGGCTGGCAGGCCGCCTGGCCGTGGGCCACCCGCACATCGAGGCGGAAGTCATCTGGGCCGTGAGGGAAGAGATGGCCCTCACCCCGATGGACGTGCTGGCCCGCCGAACGAGGCTGGCCTTCATCGAAACGCGAGCGGCCCAAGCCGCGCTACCGCGCACGATCGAACTCATGGCGGGGGAACTCAAATGGGATCAGGCGCGCCGCGCGCGTGAAGAGCGCCAGGCGCGTGCAGTGCTGGAGGGCAGCTTGTAGCGTGCCCCACGAAGGAGAGGTTCATGGGCAACGTCTGGCAGGATTTCTTCGACTACCACGCGCCGCGCTACCTGGAGAACGCATTCACCAAAGATACCCTGGCGGAAGTGGACTTTCTGGTTGAGGAACTCGACTTGCCGCCAGGCAGCTCGATTCTCGATGTGGGCTGCGGCAGCGGGCGGCACGCGGTGGAGCTGGCGCGCCACGGCTATCGTCTGACGGGTGTGGACATTTCCGACGGCATGCTCGAGCAGGCGGCGCGCGCGGCGAGCGACGCCGGCGTGGAGGTGGAATGGGTGCATGCCGACGCCGCACACTACACAGCCGCGCGCACTTTCGAGGCGGCCATCTGCGTGTGCGAGGGGGCCTTCAGCCTGCTCAGCATGAGCGACGACCCGCTCGCGCACGACACGGCCATCCTGCGCATGATTCACGCCGCGCTCGGGCCGGGAACGCCGCTTATCCTCACCGCGCCGAACGGCCTGCAAAAGATACGCCACTTTACGCAGGATGACGTCGAGTTTGGCAAGTTCGACCCGCTCACCCTGGTCGAGACTTACATCATGACGGTCGATGACCCGCGCGGCCACCGCGAGGTGCACGCGCGCGAGAAGGGCTACCTGCCCTCGGAACTACGCCTAGTTCTGGAGGCGTGCAGGTTCGAAGTGCGGCATCTGTGGGGCGGCACGGCCGGGCGCTGGGGGCGCCGCCCGATAGAGCTGGATGAGATTGAAATCATGGCCGTCGCCCGGCGCGTATGAGCCAGGGTGAGTGAGATCCACAGGGGGATGCACCTGCGGCCGCACCTCGGGAAGGGGGGCCTACTGCTCGTGTGTGCGCTGCTGGCCTCGGCACTCGGCGCATGCACCGCGCCCAGCCTTGTCGCGCGTGAGCCCACCTCCTCAGCCGCGACGCTTCCTTCGCCCGCCTCGACGGCGATTCAAGTCTTCTTCACCTCCCCCGACGATTTCACTGGCGACTACCGCGGCGGCGTGGATACGGCCATGGTCGCCTCGCTCGACGCGGCGCGCTTCACCATCGATGTGGCTTGCCTGGAGATCAACCTGTCCTCGATCTCGCGCGCCCTGGTCCGCGCCGGGGAACGCGGCGTGAAGGTGCGGGTGGTGGTCGACAGCACCAATATCCAGACGCGCGCGCTGAGCGACCTCGAGCAGGCGGGGATCCCGGTGCTGGGGGATCGGCGCGAAGGGCTGATGCACGACAAGTTCATCGTGGTCGACGGAGCGCGGGTGTGGACCGGCTCGATGAACCTGACCACGAGCGATACCTATCGCAACAACAACAACCTGCTTCGAGTTGAGTCCGCCGAACTGGCCGAGGCTTATGAGCGCGAGTTCGAAGAGATGTTCGTTGACGACATGTTCGGCCCGGACTCGCTGCGCGGCTGGCCTGCGCCCAGGCTCGAATTCGGGGCAGCGTGGGTGGAGGTCTACTTTGCACCCGAGGATGCGCCCGCCGAACACCTCCTGTCCGTGCTCGAGGGCGCGCAGCATTCGATCCGCTTCATGGCCTTCTCGCTCACTTCGGAGGCCGTCGCCGACGTCCTCATTCGTCAGGCCCGGCAGGGAGTCGAGGTGGCCGGGGTGATGGAAGAGAGCCAGGTGCGCTCGAATGCCAACGGCAAGTTCGACCTTTTGCGCGCGGCCGGTATCGATGTCCGTCTGGATGGCAATCCTCGCAACATGCACCACAAAGTCATCATTGTTGACCATGAGCTGGTGATCACCGGCTCGTACAACTTCTCCTACAACGCCGAAAACGTCAACGACGAAAACCTGCTCATCCTGCACGATCGCGAGCTGGCCCAGCTGTATCTTGAAGAATTCGACCGCCTGCGGCGCCAGGCGCAATGATCCCCCGGGCTCGTTCCATTCCGCACCAAGGGTGCGAGCCCGGCGCGAAGTACCGCTGCGACCTCCCAAGCCCAGCGGGTATAATCCTCGGGGTATGGCCACCCAACCTATTGTTCCTTTGCGCGGCTCTTCACCTGCCGCTCTGCCTCGGCTGGCCACAGCGCTCATCCAGACGGCCGCGACCGGCCTGATGGCGCTGCTGGCCTTGACGATCCTGGCCGGCGCCAGCGCCGGCGTGTATCGTGCGGCCTACGAGGGGCGATTGTTCCCGGGCGTGTCGGTGGCCGAGCTCAACCTTTCGGGGCTCACGACGGATGATGCCGCGCGCCAGCTCGCAGCCGGGCTCACCTATCCATATACCGGTCGCATCGTTTTCCGCGACGGGGAGCGGACCTGGACCGCGACGCCAGCTGAACTCGGGCTGGACCTGAATATTTACGCAACTATGAACGCCGCCTACGGCGTCGGGCGAGTGAGCCACCCGCTGATCGATGCGTTCATGCAGCTCTACACGCGGTTCGCCGGGCGCGCCTCGCCGCTGGTGGTGCAATACGATGTGGCACGCGCTCAGGCTTACCTGCAGGGGATCGCCTCACAAATCGACCAGCCGGTCCAGGAAGCCAGCGTGGAACTTGTCGGCACCGAGGTCGTTGCCCACGAAGGACAAATCGGCCGCCAGCTCGACCTGGTGACCAACCTGGCGCTGGTTGCCGTGCCGCTGGGCGGCATGACCGATATGGAGATTCCCCTGGTGGTGCAGCAGATTGCCCCGGAGGTGCTTGACCCCACCGAGCAGGCCGGCCTGGCGCGGGTGATGCTGGGCCAGCCCTTCACCGTTGACGTCCCAGAAATGACCTCTGGCGATCCCGGGCCCTTCCTCTTCCAACCCGAGCAGTTAGCGCGCATGCTGACCTTCCGCAAAGTGAATACCGGCTCCGAAGCGGCCTTCTCGCTTGCCATGCAGGAAGACAAGCTGGCGGCCTTCCTGGCACCACTGGTGGCCAAGTTCGAACACAAGCCTCAAAACCCGCGCTACTTGTTCGATGAGGCGAGCGGTCAGGTGCTGCTCTATCGCAGCGCCGTGCGCGGCCGCGCGCTCAACGTGGAGGCCTCGGGGTCCGCCATCCAGGCGGCGATCGCCCGCGGCGAGCACGCGGCGTCTCTGGTCTTCGAGTACACCAATGCTCTGGCGGGCGACAACGAAAGCGCGGCCGGCCTGGGCATCACCGGCCTCCTACCCTCGGGGATGCAATACACCTCGTTCAAGGGCTCGAGCGACTCGCGCATTCACAATATCACTTTGGCGGCGGAGAAATTCAACGGCGTGCTCGTGGCGCCGGGTGAGATCTTTTCCATGGCCGAGCACCTTGGCGACGTCAGCTTCGACACCGGGTATGCCGAAGCGCTGATCATCGTCGGCAATAGCACGATCAAGGGCGCCGGCGGCGGCGTATGCCAGGTGAGCACGACCCTCTACCGCACGATGTTCATGACCGGCTTCCCGATCGTCGAGCGTCACCCGCATGCCTACCGCGTCGGGTACTATGAGAACAACGACGGGCCGGTGCATCTGGGCGCCGGGTTCGATGCCACGGTCTTCGTCCCGCAGGTCGATTTTCGCTTCCAGAACGACTCACCTTACTGGATTCTGATGGAGACCGACGTCGACCGGGCCAGCGGGCGCATTACCTGGCGCTTCTATTCGACCTCCGACGGGCGTACAGTGGATTGGACGCGCAACGTGACCAACCGCATTGATCCGCCGCCGCCGCGCTGGGTGGAGAATGCCGACCTCGCCCCCGACGAATGGAAGCAGGTGGATTGGGCAGTCGAAGGGGCCGACGCCTACGTCACGCGCACTGTCACGCGCGGCGGACAGATCATCAACAGCGAGAATATCAACACACACTACGTCGCCTGGGCGGCCATGTGCCAATATAGCCCGAGCACGCCGGTGGGCGATGGCTCGCCCTGCCCGCCCTAAGAGCCCGACGGCCTGCGCCGCACCACCCATCGCAACCCACCAGGAGGAGCCATGATCGCTCCCGACTTGCTCGAAATCCTGCGCTGCCCCTCGTGCGTCCAGACCAAAGAGGGGTTGCTCACCTTGGTCAAGGACACCTGGCTGGTGTGCCAGGAAATGGATTGCGGACGGAAGTACCCCATTCGCGACGATATCCCGGTGATGCTGATTGAAGAGGGGGATCGCTGGGTGAAGACACGCGTGGAAGACCTGCCCGTTCCGCCGCCGGGAGAATGATGCCCGCCTCCTTCCCGGTGCCTCGCTCGCGCGGGTGAGCCGCACGCCGGCTTGGACCGAGCGACGATGTCTGCGATATCGCGCCGAAGTTTTCTGCAACTCGCCGGGCTCTCCCTGGGAGCCGCGGCCTTCGTGCCGCCGCCCCCGGAGGCTCTTGCCTCAGAGGCGATGCTGGCACGGGTGACGGCGCGTTCCGTCGCCGTGCGCGCCCGCCCGGATGAGGCCGCGCCGGAGCTGGCGAAGCTGACGCGCGACGCCATCGTGGTCGTGGAAGAAGAGACCTGGAGCGCTACCGGTCCGCGAGGCAACCCTTACTGGTTCCGGACTAAGCAGGGGTTTGTCCATGCCGGCGACATGCAACCGGTGCGCAGCGAAATGAACGAGGTGGCGGGCGCCATCCCCAGCGAGGGATTGCTGGTGGAAGTGACGGTGCCCTTCACTCAGACGCGCGTGAAACCCGCGGCGGAGGCTGAGCCGCTCTACCGGCTGTATTACGGGGCCACCTTCTGGGCGGTCGAGGTGTTGGAGGATGCCAGCGGCGGCGCGTGGTACGCGCTGCTGGATGACCGGTTGTACACTCGCTACTACGTTCGGGCCGAGCATCTGCGTCCAATTCGAGCCGAGGATCTCAGTCCCATCACCCCGGAGGTTCCGCTCGAAGCCAAGCGCATCGAGGTGAACCTGGCGAGTCAGGAACTCACCGCGTTTGAAATTGAGCGGGCCGTCTTCACCACACGCATTTCGGGCGGGCGGCTGCGCAGCGACCCGCAGCCCGGGCAAGGGCACAGCTTCACGCCCATCGGCGAATTCCATGTCAACCAAAAGGTTCCCTCGCGCCACATGGGCGACGCGCGGCTCACAGCCAACCTCTTCGCCAACGAACAGCCGGGCGTGCCCTGGGTGAGTTACTTCACCTACCGCGGCATCGCTTTCCACGGAGCGTACTGGCACAACGATTTCGGCCGGCGGCGCAGCGTGGGCTGCATCAACATGCGACCGGCCGAAGCGCGCTGGATCTATCGCTGGACCGCGCCCGCCTTCCCGCTCATGCCTTTTTCGCCGCATGCCACGGGGACGCGGGTGATCGTCACGGAGTAGAGAAGTCGCGGCGGGAGAGGACGGCCACAACCGATCGGGCGGTGAGGGGATGTAAGCCGTGCGCCGTCATGCGCGGCCTCTCGGGAATTCGCAGCCGGCAGCCCGCCCGGGCCGCGGCGGCGGATGTGCACGGAGGAGGCGTAATGCTCCGCTCGCTCCTGTTGAACCTTTCCAAGTCGGCCTGGGCCAAACGGCAGATTGCCAGCTTTTGGGTGGCCAAGCGCGTGGCGGGCCGGTTCGTGGCTGGCGAGCAGCCCGAGGATGCTATCCGCGCTATCAAGGACCTTAACGCGCGGGGGATCGTCGCCACGGTCGACCATCTGGGGGAGAGTGTGACCGACGGCGACGAGGCGGTGGGCGCGGCCGAGGCCTACCTCGACATCCTGGACCGCATCGCGGAGGCGAAGGTCCGCTCGAATACCTCGCTCAAGCTTTCGCAGCTCGGGCTCAACCTCTCGCTCGATTTGTGTGCGGCCAACCTGCGCAAGGTGCTCGAGCGCGCCCGGTCGCTGGGTCTCTTCATCCGCATCGACATGGAAGACTCGCCCACGGTGGACCGCACCCTCGAGGTCTATCAGCGCATGCGCAGCGCGGGCTTGGACAACACCGGCGTGGTCATCCAAGCGTACCTCTACCGCTCCGAGCAGGACGTGGCGCGGCTGCTCAAATCCAACACGCGTTTCCGCTTGTGCAAGGGCGCTTACAAGGAGGCGGCGAGTGTCGCCTACCCGGCCAAGCGCGACGTTGACGCCTCCTTCTTCAAGCTGGGCACGATGATGCTGGAGGCGGCTGCCGCGGCGATGCTGCCGGCCGACCCGCGAGGGATTACGCCGCCCATCCCGGGGCTAGCTACGCACGATGAGAAGCTGGTGCGTGCGCTGCTGGCTTATGCCGAGGCGCGGCACATCCCCAAGTCGCTCTACGAGTTCCAGATGCTGCATGGCATCCGCCGCGACTTGCAAGAGGAGTTGGCGGCGCAGGGCTATGGGGTTCGCGTGTACGTGCCCTTTGGCCGCGAGTGGTATCCGTACTTCATGCGCCGTCTGGCCGAACGCCCGGCCAACTTGTGGTTCTTCGTTTCCAATTTCCTGCGCGCGTGACGACAGCCATTCACCGCCCAGATCGCCGAGTGTTTTTGATTGATCCTCGGCATCGTGCGTCCGGGAGGTGACACCAATCGGAATGCGTCGAGGTCGTGTGCGAGTCGCATGGGTGCGAAAATACGAGCGGTGAGGTATGGGTGAGAGGACCGCATGGAGCTTGAGGGCACAACGGCACTGGTGACCGGCGGCGCGCACCGAGTGGGGCGCGCCATCCTGCTCGCGCTGGCGCGCGCCGGCGCGGATGTGGTGCTGCACTACCACCGCGCCGAGGCCGAGGCCCAAGCCACGCAGGCCGAGGTGCAAGCCCTCGGCCGGCGCGTGCTGCGCGTGCGCGCGGACCTCTCACGCGTGGAAGAGATCGAGGCGATGTTCGAAGAAGTGCGCCGCACCTTCCCCGCACTGCAGGTGCTGGTCAACTCGGCCGCCATCATGGAGGCCCAGCCGGTGGAGGAGGTCACCTCCGCCGATTGGGACCGCACGCTCGACCTCAACTTGCGCGCGCCCTTCTTCTGCGCGCAGCAGGCGGCTAGGCTCATGCCGCAGGGCGGGGTGATCATCAATATCGGCGACGTGGCCGGCCTGCGACCCTGGGCGCGCTACCCGGTGCATTCGGTCAGCAAGGCCGGGGTGGTCATGCTGACCCAGGTGCTGGCCCGGGCTCTGGCTCCGCGCATTCGCGTCAACGCAGTGGCCCCCGGCCCGGTGGCCAAGCCGCCCGACCTGACAGCCGAAAGGTGGGAGGCGGTCACGCGGCGCATGCCGCTCAAGCGCGAGGGCGCGCCGGAGGATATCGCCCAGGCCGTTCTTTACCTGGTGCAGGCCGAGTTCGTCACTGGAACAATCCTCACCGTGGACGGGGGGGCTCACCTGGTGTAGGGCGGGAGGCTGCACATGCATGAGCCCGCGCAGCATCTGGCCTTGCGCATTGAGGCGGAAGGCCGCAAGACGGCTGCCTTCATGCGCGGGCTGAATGAAATCGACCTGGCGCAGGTCATCTACAGCGGGTCGCCGCCCTGGCAGGCGCGCGAGATTCTGGCGCATCTGGCCTCTGCCCAGGCCACGGTGCTGCACACGCTGGTATCGGTCCTGGCTGGCGGGCCCGGGCTGGATCGCGCGATGGACCTAGACGCATTTAACGCGGCCGAGGTGGCCCGCCTGGCATACCTGCCCGCGGCGCAGCTCATCGCCCAGTTTGAGGAAGACTGCGCGGCGCTCACCGCGCGGGTGGCCCAACTCACGCGCGACGACCTGACCCGGCGTTGCTGGCACCCGTGGCTGGGCGACACGACGCCGGAGGAGACGCTGCGCCTGGCCTATCGTCACACGATGATTCACGTGCGCGACATGCGGCGGGCTGTGGTGGGCCGCAGCCGTGAGGCGCAGGGCCCAACCCCACCCGGCGCCGGCGTGAGGGAGAGCGGCACATCCCGCGCGGCGGCGCTGAGCCTGTTCCTGCGTGAGGCTCACGCTCAGTCGTGGCCGCACCTCGTGCGCCTGGCCGAACACGCGGGCGCGGTCATCGTCTACCCCGGCCAGCCGGGCTGGACCGTGCGCGAGCTCTTGGCCCACCTGGCCGATGCCGAACGCGGCATGCTGGGCCAGGCGCAGCGCACCGTACGCGGCGAACCCGCGCTGCCGGAGGGCTTCGACTTGGCGCGCTGGAATCGGCGCGCTGTCGAAAAGCGTGCGACCGCGAGCACAGCCGACCTGCTCGAGGAAATCGAGAACGCGCATCGATCATGGGTTGAGTTCGTCGAGGCGCTTGACGACCTGGCACTGGATCGCCAAGGTCGAACTGCCGAAGGCGAGCTCCTGACGGTGGAAGCCTTTGCCCGCCATGCCGCCGAGCACCGCATGAGCCACACTGGCGATGCCGAGAAGGCTTCGCGCGCCAGCCAGGTTTGAGCCTATACCAGGCTCCGCCCCGCCCCATCCGCCCGAATTTGCGATGTCCCGCTCGCCGCTCTAGCGATTCGAGCCGAACGAAGCATTCGGCCGGCCCAATGCCGGATGCTATAATTCCCTTACTCCATCAATCAACCCCAGCGCTTTCACCATGCCGGCCGCGTGCAGGCCCATGCGTGGATTGCGCGGCCTCGACCCAGGACTCGGGAGGGCTCCGCATGGCCACATCCGGCTTTTATCTTGGTCGCATGTACGATCTCGCGCAGGCCAGGCTGCTCGAAGAGCAGGTCAACTATGATCCCGATGACCTTACAACCCACGCGCTCGTTGTGGGCATGACCGGCTCGGGCAAGACCGGCCTGTGTGTGGATCTATTGGAGGAAGCCGCACTGGCGGGCATCCCGGCGCTGATGATTGACCCGAAGGGCGACATCACCAACCTGCTGCTACATTTCCCGGGGCTTGCCCCCGGCGACTTCCGCCCCTGGGTGGACCCGGAACAGGCGCGGCGCGACGGGAAATCGCTCGACCAGGCGGCGGCCGAAGCGGCCGCCTCGTGGGAGAAAGGTCTGGCCACGTGGGGCATCGGCCGCGAGCGCATCGCCGCGCTGGCCAAAGCGGCGGACTTCGCGGTCTATACCCCCGGCTCGTCGGCCGGGCTTCCCGTGAGCATTCTGGCCTCGTTGGCCGCGCCGGCGCTCGATTGGAAGGAGAATCGCGAGGTCCTGCGCGAGCGAATTGCCGATACCGTTACCGCGCTGCTCGGCCTGGTGGGCCTGAAGGACATCGATCCGGTCCGTTCGCGCGAGCACATCCTGCTCTCGAACATTTTCGAACAGGCCTGGAGCCAGCGGCGGGATCTGTCGTTGCCCGAGCTGATCACCCAGACCCAATCGCCGCCTTTTGCCAAGCTGGGGGTGTTCGAGGTCAACACCTTCTTCCCCGAGAAAGAACGCTTCGACCTGGCCATGTCGCTCAATGCGATTCTGGCCTCGCCCTCTTTTCAATCGTGGACTGAGGGCGAGCCGCTCGACGTGGGCCGCATGCTGTTCACAGCCGACGGCCGCCCGCGCCACTCGATCTTCTACATCGCCCATCTTTCCGAGAGCGAGCGCATATTCTTTGTGACGCTGCTCTTCAACGCCATCGAGGGCTGGATGCGCACCCAGGCCGGCTCGGCCTCGTTGCGGGCAATCATCTACTTCGACGAGATCCAGGGCTTCTTGCCGCCGGTCGCCATGCCCTCCTCGAAGCGGCCCATGTTGCGTGTCCTCAAGGAGGCGCGCGCCTTCGGGGTGGGGCTGCTCCTCGCGACGCAAAACCCCGTCGATCTCGACTACAAGGGGCTGGCCAATACCGGCACGTGGTTCCTCGGGCGCCTGCAGACCGACCAGGATAAGCAGCGCCTGCTGGACGGGCTGCAAGGCGCGGCATCCGGGATCGATCGCGGGGAGTACGACCGGATGCTCTCCGGCCTGGGCAAGCGCGTCTTCCTGCTGCACAACGTGCATGCCAAGAAGCCGGCCGTGTTCCAAACGCGCTGGGCGATGAACTACCTGCCTGGGCCGCTCACGCGCGAGCAGATCCCCGTGCTCAACGCGCTGGTTGGCGCGAGGGCAGCCCCCATGGCCGCGGCGCCTGCACCCACGGCGGCCGCGCGCATGCCGAGCGCCGCACCCGCCGCAGCGGCAATACCCGCCTCAGGCGCGGGGCGGCCGGTTGTCCCCGCCGGCGTGGGCGAATTCTTCTTCCCGAACAACCTGACCCTGGCCGAGGCTGGCCGTGCGGCCGGCAATCCGCAGGCGGCGTCGCTGGTCGCGGCGGGAATGATTTACCGGCCGGCGCTGGTCGCCCAGGCCCAGGCGCGCATCCTCGATCGCAAGAACGGTATCGACCTGCAGGTTCCGCGCAGCGTGATGGTCGTCCAGCCGGACCCGCGCGGCATGATCCGCTGGGACGATTTCGCGGCGCCCCCGCTCGACCCGGCCACGCTCGAGAGCTCCGGCCTGCAGGCCGCCTTCGCCGCGCTCGAGGCGCCGCTCGCCAACGGCAAGAGGATGGCCTCGCTGCAGAAGGACTTCGAGGAGTGGGTGTACCGAGCCACCAAGGTGGGGGTGCGCAGCAATACCGCGCTCAAACTCACGGCCGGCCCCGAGGTCAGCGAAGAGGAGTTCCGCCGCCGATGCCAGGAGGCGGCCGAGCGGGCGAAGAGTGTGGTGCTCGCCAAACTCGAATTGACCTACGTCAAGAAGATCGATGCCGCCCGCGGCAAATTGGGCCGTGAGGAGCTCGAGCTGGAGCAGGATAAGGCTGACCTGAGCGCGCGCAAGACCGAGGAAGCTGTGTCCGGGCTGAGTACCGTCATCGGCGTCCTGGGCCGCGGGGTCAAAGGCATCCCGCGCGCCCTGGGGTCGAGCCGCCTCTCCTCGCCCCTGACCAAACGCCGTTTGACTCAGACGGCCAAAGCCGATGTCGAGGAGTCGGTTCAGGCCATTGGATCGCTCAAGTCGCAACTCGAGGCGCTCGAAGCGGAGAAGGCGCAGGCGGTCGAGGCAGTCAGCGCCAAATGGAATGCCGCGGCCCAGGAGATCAGCCAGACCGCCCTCTCGCCGCTCAAGAAGGACGTGTTTGTGGATGTGTTCGGCGTCGCCTGGTTGCCGTACTACCAGGTGAATGCAGGCGGCCAGTCCTTCGAGTTGCCCGGATACAAAGCGGGCTAGCCTCGCCGGTCGGGCCGAAAAGTATCGCCCTGAACGATCAACCGAGGGCGGCATGCGGCAGATGAGGGCGTAGACACAATTGGCTGGCATCTTCGATGCGTATGTGGGCGGGCTGCCGGCGGCCGACGAAAGGGGCCGGCGTGTCCTGCTGCGCGAATCCGACAATCTGCTTGGCCGCTTCGGTGAGGCGGCCTGGCGCGAGATACGACCCGGCCAAGTTTTGCCGTTCACGCTGCGCGCGGCGGCCGACCGCGTTTGGCTTCTCATCGAAGGCGAACTGTGGGCGGTGATGCACGATACCCGCGAGGGCACCCCCTCGCGCGGCCAGAGTCAAGCGGTCCGCCTGGATGGACGCCCGCACGCTGTGCTGCTCATCCCCTTCGGCGTGGCCTGCGCGCCGCGCGCCCTGGGCGGCGGCCCGGCTCGCCTGCTCGAACTGGCATCCCGTGAGGAAGATCAGGGTGCGCTCGACCGGACCTTCGCCGCCGATGATCCCGCCGTCGGCTTCGACTGGTCCACTCTGACCGGCTGACCCATGCCCGAATTCCTGCAACTCGTTTCGGTGGATGAGGCGCGCGGCGCGCTGCTCTCCGGCACCGCGGCCCTGGCCGAAGAAGAGACCATTCCCACCGGGCTGGCGCTCGGGCGCGTGACCTCGCGCGACATCGCCTCGCCGGCTGATTCGCCAAGTTTCCGCCGCAGCGAGGTGGATGGCTACGCGGTGCGCTCGCGCGACACCCACGCCGCCAGCACCGCGCTGCCGGCTTACTTGAGCGTGACCGGCGAGGTGCTCATGGGCCGCGCCGCGGGCCTGGCGCTCGCCGTGGGCCAGGCTGCCCTCATCCACACCGGGGGCCACGTGCCCGATGGCGCCGATGCAGTGGTGATGGTGGAAGACACGCAAGTCACGCGCCCGGGCGAGATTGAGGTGTTGCGCGCGCTGGCCCCCGGCGAAAACGTTCTCCAGGTTGGCGAGGACGTCAAGGTCGGGCAGGTCGTCTTGGCTGCCCACGTGCGCCTGCGCGCGCAAGAGGTCGGTGCGCTGATGGGGCTGGGCGTGCCGCGAACCGCCGTTGTGCGGCGCCCGCGGGTGGCGATCCTCGCCACCGGCGATGAGGTCGTGCCGCCCGAGGCGGTGCCCGACCCGGGGCAGGTGCGCGACGTCAACTCGTACATCGTTGAAGCGATTGTCCTGCGCGCGGGCGGCGTGCCGCGCCGCCATGGCATCATCGGCGACGACGAGAGCGCGCTGCGCGCGGCTGCGCAGCGGGCCCTCGATGAGTCGGACGCGCTGGTCATCACCGCCGGTTCGTCGGTGTCCACGCGCGATATGACGGTGCGCGTGGCGCAAGACCTGGGGCCGCCGGGGGTGATTGTCCACGGGATCGCCACCAAACCCGGCAAGCCGACGATTCTGGCGTTGGCCGGAGGCAAACCGGTGCTGGGGTTGCCCGGCAACCCGGTCAGCGCAGCGGTCAGCGCCATGCTCTACGTGGCTCCGGTCGTGGAAAAGCTGCTCGGGCTCGAACCGGCCGTGCGCCTTGCCGCATTGCGTGCACGCATCACGCGCAATTTGCCCTCCCTCGCCGGGCGTGAGGACTACATCCCTGGGCGGTGGATCGACCGCGCCGGCGAGAGCTGGGTGGAGCCGGTGTATGGCAAATCGAACCTGATCTTCACTCTGGTCCGTGCCGACGGGCTGATTCGCCTCGCCGCCGATGTCAACGGTGTGGCCCAGGCCGATTGGGTGGACTTCATTCCGTTTTCCGGGCTGGACCTCACGTAACCGGGTCGGGCGCGGCGCGTGCTGGGCGGTGCATTGTGCGATGGATGTGGATCCGAATCGTCTGTTCGGCGAGTCTTCTGGCTCTCAGCGGCTGTGCGGCGCTGCCAGCCTTTGGGGCACTCGGCGCGCCTAGCGCGACGTCCACAGCATCGGTCACGCCAGAGCCCACCTCGAGGCCCAGCCCCACCCTCACACCGACTCCGACTCCTTCGGAGACTCCAACCCCCGAGCCCACCCGCACGGTCTTGCAAGGCCTGCTCGAGCGCGACCCGGCGCTCGAGGAAGGCCTGTGCCAACCGGTATCGCTGCCCACCCTCCAACGCGGCATGGTGCTCGCGCCCATTCTTCTCTATCATCACGTCGGCGAGGCGGCGCTCGAATCCGGCGGCGACTCCACCTCGCGTTACAACGTGACCGAGGCCAACTTCGAAGCCCAACTCATGTTGTTGAATGAGCTTGGCTATCACTCTGTCGGGGTCAGCCGCATCGTCGCCGCCCTGGCGCGCAAAGAACCTCTGCCCGAGCGGCCGATCGCCATCTCCTTCGACGACGGATGGATCGACCAGTACCAGTCCATCTTCCCCATCCTGCGCCGGCACGCCCTCATCGGCACGTTTTACATCCCCAGCACCTACCCCGGCGGCGACGAAACGGTGTCGTGGGAGCAGTTAGCCGAGATGGCCGCTGCCGGCATGGAGATCGGCTCGCACTCGCAGACGCACGCCGATCTTCGTTCCGTGAGTGAGGAGGTGGCCTGGCGCGAGATCCGCATGTCGAAAGTAGACCTCGAAAAGAAGCTGGGCCTGCCAATCGACACCTTTGCCTATCCCTTCGGCGCCTACCTCCCCGATCTGGGAACGATGGTCAGCCGGGCGGGTTATTTGGGCGGCGCCGGGCTCGGACCCTCGCCGGTGCAGGGGCTGGGCTCGCTCTTCTATATGAGCCGCATCGAGATTCGCGGCGACGAATCCCTTTCGGATTTCCTGCGCCTGCTTCCCTGGCACGGGGAAGGCACGCCTTTGTGCGGTTGAGGCCGAATGAGCGAGCGCAGCGTCTACCTGCACGATATTCCGCTGGAGGTGGCCCAGGCGCGGCTGCGCGCCGCGCTCGAAGCGGCCGGGCTGTGGGGCACGCTCGCGGCGGAGGAAGTGCCCCTCGAGAGCGCGCTCGGGCGCGTCACGATCGAGCCGGTGTGGGCTGGCCTGTCCTCGCCCAATTTCCACTCGGCGGCGATGGATGGCTATGCCCTGCGCGCCGAAACCAGCGCCAACGCCTCGCCCAATCAACCAGTGGAACTCCGCCTCGGCTCGCAGGCCGAGTACGTGGATACCGGCGACCCGCTGCCGGCCTGGACCGATGCGGTCGTGCCGATCGAAACCACTCAGCCGCTGCGTGAGGCGGACGGCCGCATTCGCGCAGTGGAGATACGCGCGGCGCTGGCGCCGTGGACCAACGTGCGCGCCATGGGCGAAGACATCGTGGCCAGCGAGCTGGTGCTGGCCGCCGGCCAGCGCCTGCGCCCGGTGGATCTTGGCGCCATCGCCTCCGCCGGGCACGCGCGAGTGCGCGTGGCGCGCCGCCCGCGGGTGGCCGTCATCCCCACCGGCGATGAGCTCATTCCGCCAGGCACATCGCCACAGCGCGGCCAGATCGTCGAATTCAATTCGCTCGTGCTCGCCGCGCAGGTCGAGGCATGGGGCGGCACGCCGGCGCGCTTCCCCAGTGTGAGGGATGAACTGGAGGCGGTTCGCGTGGCGCTGGAGGCCGCCGCGCGCGAGGCGGACCTGGTGCTGGTCAACGCCGGCTCCTCGGCCGGCAGCGAGGACTACAGCGCCCAGGCCATCGCGGCCTTGGGGCGCGTGCTGGTGCACGGCGTGGCGGTGCGCCCCGGCCATCCGGTCATCCTGGGCATGATCCGCAGCGGTCAGGGCGACCTCGCGCGCGAGGTTCCGGTTGTGGGCGTGCCTGGCTTCCCGGCCTCGGCTGCGCTCACCGGCGAGATCTTTGTTCGTCCGCTCATCGAACGCTGGCTGGGGCTGCCTGCCTTCGCGCCCGAAGAAGTGGAGGCGGTGCTCACGCGCAAGATCCACTCGCCGCTCGGCGATGACGAATACGTGCGGGTGAGCGTGGGCGAGGTGCGCGGCAAAATGGTGGCCGCGCCGCTCGCGCGCGGAGCCGGTGTGCTCACCTCGCTCGTGCGCGCCGACGGCATCCTGCGCATCCCGCGCCTGACCCAAGGCATGCAGGCGGGCGAGCCCGTGCGCGTGCTGCTCTACCGTCCGCTGGCCGAGGTGCGCCGCTCAATCCTGCACATCGGCTCGCACGACCTGACGCTCGACTTGCTCTCACAGTATCTTGGTGCCTACGGCGTGCGCCTGGTCTCGGCCAATGCCGGCAGCATCGGCGGGCTGGTGGCGTTGCGCCGCGGCGAAGCTCACCTGGCGGGCTGCCATCTCTTGGACCCGGCCACGGGCGATTACAACCTGCGCTACGTGCGCGAGTATCTGCCCGGGCAGGCGGTGGTGCTCGTCAGCCTGGTCGGGCGCGCGCAGGGCCTCATGGTTGCGCGCGGCAATCCGAAGCACATCACCTCGCTGGCGGACCTGGCGCGGGAGGAGGTGCGCTTCGTCAACCGGCAGCGAGGCGCCGGCACGCGCGTGCTGCTCGATTACCATCTCGAGCAGCTGGGTATTGAGGCGGCGCGCGTGCGCGGGTATGAGCGCGAGGTGGTCACGCATCTGGCGGTGGCGGTGGACGTGGCCTCGGGCGTGGCCGACTGCGGGCTGGGCATTGCCGCCGCGGCCCAGGCGCTGGGTTTGGATTTCGTCCCCGTTGCCGACGAGCGCTACGACCTGGTGATCCCGGCCGAGGAGTGGGAGGGAGCTCGCCTCGCGCCGCTGCGCGGGGTGCTGGCGGATGCGCGCTTCCGTGAGGTGGTGGCTGCGCTGCCGGGCTATGATGTGCGCCGCATGGGCGAGGTGGTGACGCGGGAGGAGTAGAACGCTCCGTGCCACGTGCCTCGAGTTATTCATCCGTCGTCCAGGGGGACTAAGGATGCTGACTCTCCCTTTCCCAGGCGTCGCTCGCTGCGCATAAGGAACTACGTCTACACCACTCCTGGTGTCGACCTCATCACGGTGAGCGTGCGTCGATTTCCTGTCATCGTTGCCATAGCCATCTCGCGCAGCCCGGCATGGGTTGCGGGTGGCCCGTCGCTGCCTGGCCCACGAGTACCGTTTCTTCTACGGCGCCAAAGGCCCATCCACCACGTAGCGCGACTTCAGCAAAATGCAGACGGTGACCTCCACGCCCTACAAGATCGCCGGTCAGGCCGCCGCGGGGGTGTGCGATGGCTGCGTCACACTACGCCAGGCCCTGAATCTTGCGCCTGTGATGCTGTTTGCCGCGATGTCTATCGCGAGCGCCTACATCGCGGCGCAGGAGGGCAATACTGCAAACCTCTATGCGGGTAGCGGCAGTGCGATCATCGGCCTGGCCCTTGGGCTCTACCAGGTATTCACCGGCCGCGAGGAGTTCGGTGAGAAAGCGGCGAAAAGCGCGCTCAGGAAGGACCTGAGCACCCAGGGGCACAAGAGCTTCTTGACAGGTCCCCTGCAATTGGAGAAAATGCCGCGCGACAGCCAATGAGCCAGAGCAGACGCAGCGCGCGAGCAGGTCCGGTAACTCGATCGGGGTCATCGGCGCGCGGCAACCCGTGCGCCTACCGCGCGTGCAGGGCCACCCGTAAGGCGTGCTGTGCCTTCCTCTTGCTCACCTGCCAAGTGGGTGGATCCTGCGTGCCGTCGCGGACAAAGGCTGTTTCAATCTGTTCCGCCGCTCTCGTCCGGCAGGAGCCTGGCCGCTGAGGGCGGGCGGCTGGACGCCTCAAGCACTTCCTCGGCCAAGCGCCGCATGCGGGCATAGTGCGAGCCGGGCCAATACACGCGGCCGCACGCCTGGCAGCGCGTGAATTCTTGGTAGCCCTCGGCCACCCCCGCAGGCACCGCGCCGCGCGCCGCCTCGCGATCGATTTGCGCAAGCAGCCCGTTGCATAGCGTGCAGCGCGTGAACGGGCGGGCCTGCCCGCCCAGGTCGAAGCGCGCCAGCACTTCGAGCAGCTGCTCGCGTGGGCGCGCGGCGCGCACGCAGTAGCCGCGGGTCACCTCGCGCCGCTTGAGCAGCCCGCGGTCGCGCGTCAGGAGCAGGCGCTGGTCGTCGTGTGAACAGCGGGCGAGCGCCACATCCTCCCACGCATGCTGCCACAGAGCGTCGAAACCGAGCATGCGCAAGTAGGCCGCCAGCCGGCCGAGATGAACATCCAGGACCAATCGCGTTTCACGCAGCGGCCGCGGGCGCAGGCGCACCAGGGGGGTCACATCGAGCGCTTCGAACACCGGATAGACGCTCACCCGGTCGCCATCGCCGAGAACGTGCTCGAACCCCACCGAGTGGCCGTTGATCAGAATGATATCGATCTCCGGATGCGGCACGCCCAGCGCTTCGAGGAGGTCCTTGACCGCGGCCGGCCCGTGCCAGGCGTGAGCAAAGGCCACCTGCCGGCGCGCTGCGGGCAGGAAGTCGTTGAGTTCGGCGTAGAAGCGAAAGACGGCCTGGGGCATGTGCGCGGCAGGGGCGCCCCTGGCGCCCCTGCCTTGCGGTGCCGGCCTACGGCTGCGGGTTCACGCCCGGCAGTGGGAGGATGAAGGGGTTATTGGTGGGCACGAGCATGGTGGTGATGGTCGGCGAGAGGCGGATCACGTACTGGTAGGTGATCAGGTCCGGGTTGCCGGCCAGCGCATCGGCGATGAGCTTGAGTGCTTTGGCCTCCGCCTCGGCGTTGATCAGCCGCGCCTCGGCTTCGCCCTTGGCGGCAATCACCACCGCGTCGGCCGAGCCCTGCGCCGTTTGGCGCATCTGCTCGGCCTCCTGGTGCCTTTGCTCAACCACGAAGGCCGCCTGCTTCGCCAGCTGCTCGGCAATCTGTTTCTGCTCCACCGAGGCGGCGTACTCCTGCGAGAAGGTGATGTTGCGCAGGATGAACGCATCCATCAGGATGCCGTTTTCGGCCAGTTTGTTGCGCAATGTTTCGGAAATGCGCACGGACATCTCCTCGCGCTTGGCCGAGACGATCGCATCCACCCCGTACTGCGAGACCACGTCGCGGATGATGCCGCGCGACTGCGGGCGCACCAGCTCTTCCCCGTAGCGCCCTTGCCAGGCGATGTGCACGCTGATCACGTGCGCCGGGTCCACGGAATAGATGACCGAGGCGTCGACGAAGATCTCCTGGCCGTCGGCCGTGCGCGCGGCCACTGAATCGTCCCCGACGCGCTGGCCTTCGTCGACCGCGATCGACATGGTGTAGGTCTGTTTGGAGATCGGGTAGCGGATGACGTACTCGGCAAAGGGCAGAATCCAGTGCAGCCCGGGCTCGAGAGTGGCCTGGCGCACGCCGCCCGCCTGCAGTGCGGAGATGACCACACCGCGCTCCTCGGGCTGGAGGAACACCAGCCCGGCGCTGAACGAAGTGGCTACCACCGCGATGAGCACGGCGGCCAGGATGATGATGCCGCCGTTGCGCAGCGCCTGGCCGCGCGCTGCGCGAGTGAGGGTCAGCACAAGCGCCGCGCCGGCGCCGAGCCAGGCAATGATGGCAATGCCGGATAGCAGACTGGCGATGTCCATGATGTCGCCTCCTTAAGGCGATGGGCGGGTCCACCCGCCGCGAGTATTACTGGATTGACGGCGACCGGCCGTGTGGGTCGCGCTGCTCAGCGCGGCGCACCGGCCGCGGCGGCCGCCGTGCTCACCGGATGATAGTGGATGTGCACGCGCTTGATCAGTTCGATGCGCTCGTACAGGCGGTGCTCGACCTGTGAGGCAATCCGGTCGCCTTCGACCACGCTCAGCGACCCGTCCACTCCAATCGTCAAGTTGAGCACCATATACGGCCCGAAGCGGTGGGTGGCGATCTCCTCCATCTGGCGCACGCCGGGCACCTCCGCCAGGGCGGCGCGCACCTCTTGCAGCAGCGTTCCGCTGGGCGCCACATCCATGAGCTCGCCCGATGAGCCGCGCACGATCTGCACCCCCGTGCGGAAGATCACCAGTGAGACCAGCGCGCCGGCTAGCGGGTCGACCCACGGCAGACCCGCGCGCCCGAGGAAAATGCCCAGCGCCGCGGCCGAGGCGGCCAGGATGTCGTTGCGATGGTCGTAAGCCAGCGCCTCGACGGCCGGGTTGGCAACCTCTCGCCCGATGCGCTGGGTGAAGATGGTCAGGCCGATCTTGAGCAGCACGGTGAACAGCGCGATGTAGAGCGCGCTGGTGGCCGCCCCGGTGTACTTTGCCGCGCCGCTCCATTGATCGAACACGCGGTTGACCGCGTCCCAGAAGATGGCGATGCCGGTCACCATGACGAAGGCACCCACCAAGAGGGCGGCGATGCTCTCCAGCTGGCGGTGCCCGTAAGGGTGCTGCGGGTCGGCCGGCTTGCGCGAAAGGTTCATGAAGACGCTGACCACGATGTAGTAGGCCACATCGGAGGTCGAGTTGACCCCGTCGGCCAGGAGCGCCGGGCTGTGGCCCAGGAGTCCGACCGTGGTCTTGAGCGCGGCCAGCAGGATATTCGCGCCTAAACCGATGGTCACCGCGCTGCGGGTTCGCTTCTCGCGAGCTGTGCTATCCATCCTTACCTCGTCGTGCAACAGTTTTGGCGCCGGAGACTCCCCGCGCGCGAAGAGTAACACGCCCCTCGTGCCGGCGGCTCAACCCGCGCTCTCGCTGCGAGCCGGCTCGCTATGAATGATCACCCGCCGGATGGCCGGCAGGCGTGTGCGCAATTCGCGCTCTACCATCTCGGTAAGAGCGTGCGCCTCGGTGATCTGCACCCCGGGGTCGAACTGGCAGTGGAACGAAACCGCGAGCTGTCCCTGAACGCGGTACACGCGCACCTGGTGCGGGTGGCACTGCAATTGCTGCTCCTGGAGCACCTGGGCCAGGGCCTCGTTGATCTGCTGCTCTTCTTCGCGGGTGGCGACTTGCGTGGCGGAACCGTCGCCCACGGGTTCGATGTGCGTGATGACTTCGCCCAGCGCGGGCAGCGCCTTGCGCAGCGCGGCCTCGAACTCGCTGGCCTGGCTGTGGGCCGCGCGCATGTCGAGAGTCTCGCGCACCTCCAGGTGCAGCTCGATCGTGCGCCGGCCGGCGATCTCGTAGATACGGATGCTGTGTACACCCAGACCCTGGCGTGCGGCCAGCATGCGCACCGCAGTGATCTGGTCTTCATCCTGGGTGACGACGGGCTGCACCTCCACCACGACGTCCGCATGGGGCACAATCTGGCGCACGGCCGCCTCAGCCCGCGCCACGATATCGCGTGCGGCCTCCAGCGAGGTGTCGCGGCTGATCGTCAGCGCGGCGTCGACAAACGCTTCCGGGCCGCTCTGCCGCATCCGTACGCGGACAACTTCCAGCACGCCCGGTACGTGAACGGCATGCGCCACCTCGTCGCGCAACCCGGGCGAGACGCCATCCAGCAGCGCGCGAATCGTGCGCCGGCCAAGCTGCACGCTGACGTAAATCACGATGCCCGCGACGCCCAGCGCCGAAACCGCGTCGGCCTTGGCCAACCACGTGAGACCCAGCCGGCGCGAGAGCCACACCAGCCCCAGGCCGAGGATGACCACCAACGACGACCAGATGTCGGTGGAAAAATGCAGCGCATCCGCCTCCAGCGCCTGGCTATGGTACTTCTTGGCCACCCGGTACAACGCGCGCGAGCGCGAGAAGTCGATGACGATGGAGGCCGCCATGATGATGAAGCCCCACAGGCTGGTCCCGACCTCCACGGGGCGCACAAACAGGCGCATCACGGCTTCGTAGATGATCCAGGCGCAGGTGGCCAGAAGCAGCAGCGCCTCCACCAGGGCCGAGAGGTTTTCCACCTTGCCGTGGCCGTAGGTGTAGCGTTCGCTGGCGGGGCGGCCCGAGATGCGCACCGCGAGGAGTGTCACCGCAGCGGCCGCCAGGTCGAGACCGGAATGCGCGGCCTCCGAGAGGATCCCCAGGCTGCCGGTCGCGAGGCCGATCACCAGCTTCATGCCGGTCAGGCCGATGGCGGCGATGACGGAGCTAAGCGCCACCTGGCGCTTTTCGCGATTGGCTTGGTCTCGGGTGTGCGTCGAATCGCTGTTGGCCACGATGTCCTCGAGGATGGAGGCCTTATGCTTCCAGACGCGCGAGCCAGCGCACGGAGTGCCCGCCGCCCGCGCCCATCGGGAGCACAGGCTGCGGCGTTGGGGGCGGCGGGGTGGGCGTCTCGCTGGGGGTGGCGGTGGGCGTGGGTGTCTCGGTATCGGTGGGGATGGGCGTCTCGGTCACCGTCGGGCTGGGTGTCCAGGTGGGAATGGGCGTCTCGGTGGCGGTGGGCGTGGCCGTAGGCAGCGGGGTGGGCGTGGGCTTGTGCAGCGTAATATGCCGGCGCACCTCGGCCTTGCCGTTGTCGTGCGTCGAGTACACAATCAGCCGCAGCGTGAGCGTGCCGTCGGGCGCATCCAGCGTGTTCCACTCGGCCAGGCGCTCGGTGGAGGTCACCGGCGATGAGGATTCGGTGATGCGCGTCCAATCTTCGGGGTCTGATCCCTGCCCGTACTCCAGCCGCCAGTGATCGAAGTCGCGTGTGGCGGCCGCTTTGCCTTCGATGCGCAGTGAGCCGGCGCTCACTACCTGGCCCTCGTCCGGCGAACTGAGGGCGAGAATCGGCCGTGGGCTGTCGGCCCGGCATTCCTCTTCGGGGTAGAAGACCAACTCGTCTTCTTTGAATCCAGCGTCTTCGGCCCAGCGCCGGCCGCGCTCATCCTCTCGCAACCACGTGCGCGCCCACGGGTCGCTCACTGCCATGGTCAGCTTCTTTTCGAGGAAGTCGGAACACGCGGCCGACCCGCGCAGGCCGGTGTAGGTGTCGATCCACACCTCGCGCCACAGGTCCATTTCTTTGGGCAGCGGAGGCTGGTCGGCGGCGAAATACTCGAACCGCACGTCCTTGCAGTGCTCGCTCGGTACGGCGCCGGAGGTGGCGCACACTTCGCGTTGCACCACGCCCGCCGGCTGAACGAAACCGGAGGGCTGTCCGCCCTTGAGTTGCTGCATCGCGGCCTTCATGAACTCAGCCCAGATGGGCGCCGCGCCCGTCAGCCCGGTGGTGCCCTGCATGGGCGTGTTGTCGGGGTTGCCGACCCACACGCCCACCGAAAGGTCGGGTGTGTAGCCCAGGGTCCAGTTGTCGCGGAAGTCGTTGGTCGTCCCGGTCTTGGCCGCCACCTGGAAGGGCAGGTTGAGCACCGAAGTTGCGCCGAACATCGGCGTGCGCGCCGCGTTGTCAGAAAGGATGGACGAGATGAGAAAGGCGTGTTCGGGTCGCACCACTTGCTCGCCGGCCGGGGGCTGGTATTCGTACACCAGGTGGCCGTCGTAGGTGAGGATGCGCGTGATGGCCACCGGGGGCACGCCCCGCCCGCCATTGGCGAAAACGGCGAAGGCGGCCGTCATGTCGAGCGGGCTCACCTCGCCGCCGCCCAGCGTGAGGGCCAGACCGAAGTCATCCCGATTGAGCGAAGTGATCCCCAGCCGCTTGGCGAATGCGATCAGCCCCTCTTCCTGCAGCGTGGCCGGGTCGTCATAGATGCGCACGACGTCGAGCGTTTTCACCGCCGGCACGTTGAACGAGTTGGCCAGCGCCGAGCGCACCGACTGCGGCCCATGGAAGCGATCATCATAGTTGTTCGGCTTGTAGGGCGGGCGCGGGTCGCCCGGGTTGCCCGAGGGCGGGAACTCGGAGGGCACGTCCCAGATGATGGTGGCCGGAGTCCAGCCCTTCTCAAACGCGGCCACGTAGGTCAGCGGCTTAATGGACGAGCCGGGCTGGCGAGGACGAATGGCCATGTTCACCTGGCCGGCTGTCCCCTGGTAGAAGTCGGGCGAGCCGACCATGGCCAGGATTTCGCCGGTGGACGGGCGAATGGCTACCAGCGCACCGCCCGTGATCGAGCGATCGGCCAAGGCTTGCACCTGATTGCGCACGATCTCCTGCGCGGCCACCTGCAGACGCGGATCGAGCGTGGTGTAGATCTGGAAGCCGGCGCGGTAGATGGTCTGCGGATCGTACTGGGCCTCCAGCAATTGGCGAACGTAGCTCACCCAGTGCGGGAATTCCATCGGCACCGAAGGCGCGACAAATTCGAAGTTCTCCGTCTCCAGTGCGGCAGCCGTGGCGTCTTCAGGCATGATGCACAGCGGGGTGCTCGCCCCGCTGAGCACGAAGCAACCCATCTCCTGGCTGGCCCGCACCATCAGCACCAGCACCTGACGTTGGCGTTCGAGAGTGGCCTCGCGATTGGTGTAGATGTCGTACACCGAGGGGGCCTGCGGCAGCCCGGCCAGGAACGAAGCCTGGGCCAGCGTCAACGACTGGGCCGAGGTGTGGAAATACGTCTCGGAGGCCGCCTCGATGCCGTAGGTCAGGTTGCCGTAGTAGATCTCGTTGATGTAGAGCTCCAGGATGACGTCCTTCGAGTAGCGCCGGGTGAGTTCGACCGCCAGCAAGGCCTCGCGCACTTTGCGCATGTAACTGCGTTCAGTTCGTTCGTCGGAGGTAAAGAGCAGCAGGCGCGCGAGCTGCTGGGTGATGGTCGAGGCGCCGGAGGCGATGCCCCCCGCCTGGTAGTTCTGCAGGAAGGCGCGCACGATGGCGGTCGGGTCGAACCCGGGGTGCGAGTAGTAGCTCTTATCTTCGGTGGCCAAGGTGGCCGCGATCAGGTAGGGCGACATGCGGTTGAGCGGGACGTAGGTGCGCCGGCCCGCATTCGGGTCGAGAATCTCATACAGCGGATTGCCATCCCTGTCGTAGATGCGTGTCGTCTCGAATTGCGAGGCGCGCACAGTCAGGTTCTCCACCGAGGGCAGGGTGGCGGCAATCTCGTAATACTTGTACAGGCCGTAGGCGGCCGCAGCAAACAGCAGCGCGGTGCCGACGAAGCCTGCGGCCAGGAGCCCGCGCACCAGGCAGCCGCCGCATCCGCGTCCGCGCGCGCGGGGCGGGCGGGGCGGGCGCAACATCTTCATCTTAATCGGGCGGACCGCGGCAGGCCGCAGCATGGCGACCTTGGCCTCGGGAGTTGGTTCGATCATTTCGGTCGGCGCGGAGGGCGTGGGACGAGTGCTATCGGGCTCTTCAATCTCGGGCTCGGCGGGCGCCTCGGTCTGCTCCGCCTCGGACGGGGGAACGGCCTGGGTGGTGCCGGAGGCTTCATCCGAGGTGGGGGCGTGCGCGGCCAGTCGCCGAAAGCGCTCGGCAGGGGATTCGCTCATACGCTCACGAGGCGGGGCGGCTCTGAATGAGGACGGTCCAGCGCCCGCGCATCACAACATCATCCTTCTGATTGAGCACGCCGACCTGGATCTCCACCGCGCCCCCGCCCAGGCGCGCCAAGGGTTGGGTGGCGATCACCTCGAGCACGGCGTGGATCGTATCGCCCAGGAAGACCGGCCGGCTGAATTTCCATTCGCCGATCTCACGAAAGGCAATCACCGTTCCGGCCAGGATGCCGGTTTGCGCCGCCAGGCCGGAAACCACCGCCATGCTGAGCATGCCGTGCGCCACGCGCTGCCCAAACGGCGTATGGCGGGCGTACTCGGCATCGGTATGGATCTGATTGAAGTCGCCCGAGAGCCCGGCAAATGCGGCCACGTCGGCTTCGCCGATGGTGCGCGCGGCGGTTGTGATCTTGTGCCCCACGCCGAATTCTTCGAAGTACAACCCGCGGCGAGGTATCGTGTCCATCGTGGGAGCGTCCCTTCGGCCCGCATGCGCGTGCCTCGCGCCGGGCAATTGCGAACGATTGTAGCACAGCGCCTCGCCACTTCCGCCTCTCGGCGTCGCCACCCCGCGTGCCGTGTGCGTATGCTGGCTCGCTCGCGGATGGTACAATCCCAGTCGACCTCTCGCGCCGCGATCCCTTGGGGGGACGGCGAGAGGCGACCGGGTGTACTGATCCCAAACGATGACGGCGATCCTCACGCTTCGACCGGACTGGGCAGCCGAGGCACCCTCCCCGCTGCTGCCTCTCCTCTTGGCGCTGGCCCTTCTCTTGGGCGGGGCCAAGCTGGCCGGGGCGCTGGCTGTGCGCCTGGGCCAACCGGCGGTGCTGGGCGAACTCTTGGCCGGCCTGGCCTTCGGGCCCAGCTTGATCGACCTGCTTCACCAACCCTTCCTCTTCGATCCCTCTGGCATGACGGCGGCCACCCTGCAACGATTGGGCGAGCTGGGCGTTATCTTCCTCATGTTCGCCGCCGGCTTGGAAACCGATCTTGCCGGAATGCGCGAGAGCGGGCGCCCTGCGCTGCTGGCCGGCGTGCTGGGCGTGCTCACGCCGATTGCCTTCTCAGCCCTGGCCTTGGTGCCGCTGATGGGCGAATGGAATACGCCGCTCCTTCTGGGAATCGTCCTGGGCGCAACGAGCGTCTCCATCTCCGTGCAGACTCTGGTCGAACTCCGCAAGCTGCGCACGGCCGAGGGCCTGGCGCTGCTGGGCGCGGCGGTCATCGACGATATCCTCGTGATCCTCGCGCTCTCGGTCTTCGCCGCGCTGTGGCAGGGCAGCAGCGGATTGGGGCTGGCCCTCTTGCGCATGGTGCTCACGCTGACGGCCTCTGTCATGTTGGGCTACTTCGTCCTGCCCTGGATTGCAGAGCGTGCAAGCCGGTTGCCGATCAGCAAGAGTCTGCTCTCACTAGTGGTCGTCGCGGCGCTCTTCTTCGCGTGGAGCGCGGAATACGTGGGTGGTGTGGCGGCGATTACCGGTGCCTTCATCGCCGGGGTGGGCGTGGGCCGTTCGCACTGGCGCGACGAGGTGGCGCGCGACCTCGAAGCGCTCAACTACGCCTTCTTCGTTCCGTTGTTCCTGGTGAGCGTCGGCCTGAGCGCCAATGTGCGCACCGTGGCCCCCGCGCACTGGGGGCTGGCCGGGTTGCTGATCGCCATCGCGGTGGTGTCGAAGGTCGTAGGCTCGGGGCTGGGGGCACGGCTGGGTGGGTTCACAAACCGCCAGAGCCTGCGCGTCGGGCTGGGCATGATTTCACGTGGCGAGGTGGGCCTGATCGTGGCCGGCGCTGGGAAGAGCATGGGCCTCTTGGATGCGGACACCTTCACTCTCATTGCGCTGGTGGTACTCACCACAACTCTCATCACTCCGCCGCTCTTGCGCTGGTCGATGAGCGAAAGGACGGATCATGGCCAAGCTGATCCTGCTGGTTCTGGATAACCCAGATCAGACGCTAGCCGTCCTCGAAACCTGGGCCCGGGCGGGCATCTCCGGGGCGACGATTCTCGAGAGCAGTGGGCTGGGGCGGCAGTTGGTCGGTCGCGACGACCTGCCGCTCTTCCCTTCACTGCGCGCAGTTCTGCGCTCGCAGGAACGCATGCATCGCACCTTGTTCAGCGTTGTGCCCGATGCGTTCGATGTGGCCGGATTGGTCCGCGCGACCGAAGAGGTGACCGGGCCGATCGCCGATCCGCACACTGGCATCTTCATTGTGCTGCCGGTCTTGGAAGTCTTCGGATTGCGCGAAGGCGGGCACCTGTTCGCCGAGTGAGGCAAGCATGACCAAGATACCGTACCGGGCGCTGCTGCTGGCCTTCGTCCAGCCGGTCGATCGTGGTCCGACGCTGGAAGCGCTGGAGGCCGGCGGCTTTGCGCCGACGACGATGCAGGGCGGGGGGGGATTCCTGGGGCGCGAGGTGGCGGTGATTGTGGTCGGCCTGGGCGCCGGCGAAGAGCCGCGCGCCATCGAGATCCTGCGCCGCGCCTGCTGCACGCGCACCGAGTACATCGCCGTGCCGTATGAGGGGACGCACCTGCCGCTGGGCGCACCGGTGCCGGTGGAAGTGCAGGGGGCCACCCTGCTCATGCTCGATGTCGAACGTTGTGAGGTGTACCCATGAAACTGCTGCTGGCGATCGTGCGCGACCCCGATACTCAGGCGATGCTGCCGGACCTGCTGTCGCACGAATTTCGAGTGACCCGCATCGCTTCCACCGGCGGCTGGCTGCGCCAGGGCAACACCACCTTTCTCATCGGCGTAGAAGACGACCAGGTGGAGCAAGCCATGGGAGTCATTGCCAAGAACAGCACGCCGCCACCCAACCCGGAGGCGGGGCGCACTACCGTCTTCGTGCTCGGCAATGTGCGCTATCAGCAGCTCTAGGATCTCAGTCCAGGGAGTCGATCCGCCGGCGCTCTTCGCTTGCCGCTCCTCACGCAGGGCATTTCCCCCCGTTCAGATGAGCCCCGAAGGGTTCGCTTTTCACGTGCTCACCGGCTGAGCATTCCCCTTGATCCTTGGCCAGGCCTAGTATTTGTGGCAGAGGCGTGGGCGTAGCCCAGTCTCTCTACCCACCACCGGCTGGGGAGAAAGAGGACTGTGTGTACGCACGCCATAGATCGAGGCCTCCCGAGACGCACCTGCCCAGGAACAGGGTGGAGGTGGCGCGTGCGCAGCCCGCGGGGTGGCTATTCGTCATAGAGCACAGTGGATTCGGCGTAGAAGCGCACCGACTGGCTGACCGTCCTCTGGTGCAGCCATTCTTTCAGCCGGAGGTTCTTCTCGTCGAGGCGGAACGCGGCCGATAGTTCCTCGAGCGGATAGTTCACCCGCAGCGCGCGCGGCGAAATCAGGTGGCGCGTAATACCGGCCGGCAAGCGGCCCTGTCCGCGCGCCAGGTCCATCACCTGACTCGGGCGGAAGTGGGGGAAAACCACCAGTGCGGCCGCGCTGGAAGAGAAATCCTCCAGGCCGGCCAGCACGTCCTGCTGGGTGCGGAAGATCTTGCCGTGCGGCATGTAGACGTTGACCACCTCGCGCAACGTTTCCGCCCACGCCTCGAGCTTGCCCGTCTCACCCCGCGCCGCCATGACCCCGCCTTCGGGCACGACGAGATAGCACACCAGTTGCTGCTCGGCGAGGCTCTGGCGGGCGTCCTCGCGCGACATCTCGCGCAGGCTCACCCCGGGCAGCCCCTCCAGGCGCGTGAGCAGCGCTTGCGTCGAAAGGCTTACCACTAGATGGTTCCAGGCGCTGAGCTGCACGCCCTCGCCCTCGTAGTCCACGACCTGCGCCAGCAGGTGAGGGTACTCCATCAGGGTGAAGGCGCTCACCCGGTTGGCGCCGTCGAGCACCACGTAGTGGCTGTGGCCGTTGTCGAGCGGCGCGATGACCGGCGGGTTCTTCAGTATGCCGTCGCGGCGCAAGGTCGTGACCAGTGGATGAGTGCGCCCGGGGTCGTGGTTCTCGTGCACACGCAGCGAGTCGGTGGCGACGATGCGCAGGGTGGGTAGAATTGTCATGCGCTTTTTGTTCGCAGGCGCCAGGCTCACCTCGCAGGGCCCACAGGGCGAGGTGTGCGCCGACGAATTTCCCTCTCGCTTGGGCCTGAGGTTGACGGCCGGCGCGCCGGGCTCGTGCGCCCCTCGTGTGCGCCGCGCGTGCCAGCCGGAGGCCGGACAAAATCGAGCCGAAGTGTACCGCGAAAGAATTCATGTGCCCAGGGGAGCCCGTCACGCCGCCCTGGTTTTGACCAGGTCCTGCAGGTTTGGTAAAATGCGGGCGGCGTTGTACCCTTCGCCGAGGCGCGCCTGGCGTGCCACATCCGAGGGCGTTCGCAGGAACGCCCCGTGCATTCAGAAAGGGCTTGACGATGAAAGTGCTACTGCTCAAAGATGTGTACAAGTTGGGACGGGCGGGCGAAGTCAAGAAGGTGGCCGACGGTTACGGCCGCAATTTCCTCCTGCCCCAGAATCTGGCCATGCTGGCCACCCCCGGCGCGATCAAGCAGGCTGAGCGCATCCGCACCGCGGCCCTTGCCGAGCGCGCGCGCCTCAACACCGAAATGGGCGCGGTGGCCGAGCGCCTGACCGGCGTGACGCTGACCTTCATTGCCCGCGCCGGCGAGACGGGCAAGCTGTTCGGTTCGGTGACCACCGGCGACATTGCCGCGGCCATCGAGCGCCAGACCGGCGTGCGCGTCGATCGGCGCAACATCGCCCATCAACCGCTGCGCGAGGTCGGAACGCACAGAGTGCCGCTACGCCTCACGGTCGATCTGATCCCCGAGATCACGGTGATCGTCAGCCGCGAGGGCGAGCAGGAAGGCGTGCCAGCACCCGTCCCGGTGCCGGCCTCCCCCGAACCTGCACCGCAAGGCGAAGCAAGCTAGCCAGCCCATCGGACGCGCCGCGCGGCGAGTGGTCGCCCGCCTCTGTGCGCTTCCCTGGCGCCAGAGTGCCCGCAACCTGAGACGCGCGGCCGGTTCGATCGCGCTTTCCCCCATCGACCATGTCCGAATCGCTCGGGACCCTGCTGCGCCAGAAGCGTGAGGCGTTGGGCCTCACCCTCGAAGAAGTCGAGCGGCGCACCTATATCCGCCAGAAATTCCTGGCCGGCATCGAGGCCGACGATCACAGCCTGATCCCCTCGGTGGCCCAGGCGCGCGGATTCATCCGCAGCTACGCCGCCTTCCTCGGGCTGGATGCCGATGAAACCCTGGCCCGCGTGGGCGGAACACGGCCACGGCCGCCTCAGCCTCCGCCGGCATCGGCGCGCGTGGCGCCTGAGGCGCGGCGCCCCATCGCTTCGAGAACAACTCCCTGGCGGCGCTTCATGCGGCTGGACGTCCTTCTCAGCACCGGACTGAGCGTCATCGTGATCGGCCTGCTGGGTTGGGGCGCGGTGCAATTGGCGCACTTCCTGGCCAACGAGAGTCCCGCCGCGGCGGCCACCGGAGCGTTCGTCGCCAGTCTCGCCCGGCCTTCCTCCAGTGAGACCGCGGCCACCCCCAGCGCAGGCGAGGCCAGCGGCAAGCTGACCAGCGAGCCGCTGCCCGTGGCCGCCGGCGAGTTGGTGACCGCCGCCCCGACACCCCTGGGAGGCGTTTACACCAGCGTGCGGCTGCGCCTGGAAGCCGTGCACCGCAGCTATGTCAAGGTGATCGTTGACGGCAAACAGCAGTTTGCCGGACGCCTGCCGCCGGGCCAGCACCTCGAGTTCGAGGGCACGCAGTCTATCGCAGTGATTGCCGGCGACGGGGCTGCCATTCGTGTGATCTACAATAATGTTGACCAGGGCACGCAGGGCGGGGTGGGCGAGGCCATCATCCGCGTATGGACCCTGGCCGGAATGAAGACGCCCACACCCAGCGTGACCCCCACCGCCACAGCCACCGTGCCGCTCAGCGCCACGCCGCGCCTTACCGCCACATACACGCCCGCGCCCAGCGCCACCCCGCCCGCGGGAGGCTAGATGGGCGCGCCCATGCGCTACCACATCGTGACCCTCGGCTGCGCCAAGAACAGCGTCGACTCCGATTCGATGGCGGAGTTGCTCGAACAGGCCGGCTACCGGCGCGCCGACCGCCCGTCGCGGGCGGAGGTGGTCGTGGTTAATACGTGCGGGTTTATCGGGCCGGCGCGCGATGAGTCGCTGCGCACCCTGCGCGACCTGGCGCGTACCAAACGCCGCGGCCAAAAGCTGATCGCCGCCGGATGCCTCACCCAGCGCTACGCCGAGCAGGTGGCGCGCGAAGTGCCGGGGCTGGATGGCATTCTCGGCACGCGCCGCTGGATGGACATCCTTCAGGTGGTGCAGGGTCTTCGACGGTCCGGTCACCCGTCGCCGCTGTATCACTTGCCGCCCGAGGCGCATACCGTCGGGCGCGATGAGCACGGCGTGCTGCGCGCCTCCATTCAGGTCGGCAGCGCCTATCTCAAGATCGCGGATGGATGCCGGCGGCCGTGCGCCTTCTGCGCCATCCCGCTCATCAAGGGCACGGCGGTCAGTCGGCCGCTCGAAACGATCGTGGCCGAGGCGCGCACGCTGCGCGATCGCGGCGTGCGCGAGATCATCCTCATCGCCCAGGATACGACCGACTACGGGCACGACCTCGGGTTGCGCGATGGTCTGGCTCAGTTGCTCGAGGCCATTGTGGGAGCCGTGCCCGACGTGCCCTGGCTGCGCCTCATGTACGCCTACCCGGGTGCGATCACCGACCACCTGATCGAGGTCATGGCCGGCCACCCGCACATCCTGCCCTATCTCGACTTGCCCTTGCAGCATGCCCACCCGGCCGTCCTGCGGCGCATGCGCCGCCCGGCCAACATCGAGTGGGTGCATGCCACGGTCAACAGGATGCGCGCCGCGCTGCCGGATCTGGCCCTGCGCAGCACGTTCATCGTCGGCTACCCCGGCGAGAGCAAAGCCGAATTCGAGGCGCTGCTCGATTTCCTGAAGGTCATGCGCTTTGACCGCGTCGGCTGCTTCACCTACTCGTTCGAGGCGGAAACCGAAAGCGGGCGCATGGCGGACGATGTGCCGACCGAAGTCAAAGATGAACGGCGTGGGCGGCTGATGGAATTGCAGCAGGGCATCTCATTGCAGCGCAACCAGGCCTGGGCGGGCCGACGGCTGCCGGTGCTGATCGAGGGCTGGGGCGATAACCTGGCCCTCGGGCGGTCGTACCGCGATGCGCCGGAGGTCGACGGCATGGTGCTGGTAGAGGGTGCGCAGCCGCCGCTGGGTGAGATTGTGCCGGTGGACATCACTGGCGCGCTAGTCTATGACCTGGTCGGCCGTTTGGCGCTGCCGGCATCCGCCGCGTGACATGCTGAGGTGAAATATGACGGCCTCGCGCGTGAGCGCGAGGCCGGGTTACTTCTCCTAACAGCGTTGACGCTGGATTTAGTGCGTCTCGCCTCCAGAGGCCGTCGGAGATTCGCCCGGTTTGGCGGCTTCCACCCTGGGGAGATCCACTTCACGCCAGGTGCCGGGAATGACCGTGTTGAGATCCCGCAAGTGCTCAGCCACCACCTCGGAGGGACACAATTCGATAAACAGCCACAGCCCGCCCAGCACCACCGCCGTATCGTCGATCGGCCCGGGCAGGATATCGGGAATGAAAACGTACACCACGGTGGCCACCGGCAGCAGCTTGAGCAGCGGATTCACCCGGCGGTCGCGCATTAGGCGCCACACCAGTTTGACCTGCAGCGCCGTCTGGCGGAAGAAGCCGCGCGATGGGCCAGGCAAACGCGGAGACTCGCTATCAGACATGCTCTCCCTTTCCGCTGTGTGAGTTGGTCCGTGTTGGATTATAGCCTGTGCGGGTCGGTAAGCCCCGCGAGGCATGATCCAAGCCATATACGATTGGCAATCGCTGGCGTTGCAGGTGCAGCGCGCCCACGGTTCCCAGAGGCTGTCAGGCGGGGCGAGTCCATTGCTTTTGCGGGTGCAGCGGGAAGGTGGACAGAATCCCGCCGTATCGAGAAGACGATGGTTCAGCTGTTTCCACGCGATTGGGGCCACAAATCAATGTTCGTGACACAGGGAACAAGTGTTTCATACAAACTCACTTGACAAACATACCAATTCGACCGCATTTATGATATATTGTCTGCTGACGAAAGTAAAGGCCCGAGCCTACCCGGTGTGCAGGTTGCCAGTGGTTGCAGGCACTCTCTCCGGGGTGCGGCGACGGCGGCTTTCGCTCCCACCAACCAGTTTGCGGATTCATTCAAGGAGAGGCACATGCTCACGCGCAAGTCAGTTTCATCAGTCATGGTGTTCGTGGTCTTGGCTGCGGCCCTCGCGGCCTGCGGCCCCAAGGGCCCTACCGCGGTCGATGTCACGCTGACCGAATACAAGATCGAGATGAGCAAGACCAGCTTCCCCGCTGGGCCGGTGAGGTTCACCATCACCAACGAGGGCTCGATCGTGCACGAAATCGTGGTCGAGCCGAGCGGCGCAATGGATGCTCCGCTAGAAGCGAACGGCACTGTCGCCGAGGCGGAGGACATTGAGCCGGGTGCGACGGCCACTCTCGAGTGGACGATCGACACACCAGGCGAGTATCAACTCACCTGCCACCTGCCGGGGCACTTCGAGAACGGCATGATCACCACCTTCACCGTGACCGCCAAGTAGCTCGCGCTCACCCCATGCAATGCACAAGGGGCATCCCGCGGGATGCCCCTTGCGCATTCAACCCAACGCGCGCACGATCAGCAGCCTTCAGCCCATCCTCGCCAGTGCCTCGCGCATATGCATGAGCTGGTGCCCGTAAATCGCGATCAGCATCACCTCGATCGACACCATGCCCAGCGCCGGGTGCCGCCCGACCAGGTCGAGGTGCTCATCGGTTAGCGCGCGTGCGAACTCAATCGTCTCGGCCCGCGCCTGGGCCAGGCGGGCCAGCACCTCCTGCGGCGCCATCCCCGCCAGTCGCTGTTGTTCCTGCGCATTGAAGCCGTCGAAATCAAAACCCTCGGGCGCGCCTTGCCCGCCTGCGGCCACATCCCGCGCCATCCGCAACAGACCCACCTCGGCCGAATAGAAGTGCGCGGCCAGGTCGCGCGCCGTCCAGGGCGGCGGCCCCTCGTACACCACCGCGCGCCACCTCTCATGGCTCAGCGAGCCAAACTTCTCCTGCGTCTTGAGCATTCCCTTTTCGAGGCGGGCGGATATTTCGCTGACGCGTGGGCCGGGCATGGGCTGCCTCCGCAATGTGGCGTTCCACGAGTCTAGCCCGGGCGCGGACGAATGGCGAATCGCGTTCCACGCCTATTCGGCCGGCCCGTTCGCCTCTTGTCCTATAATGGATTGGTCCGGGTCGGCATGCGCCCAGCATGGCGGGGGGCGCACTCCGATCATCGCCGGCGGCGGGGAGGAGGTTCCTCGTGCGCATTGCCATCCTCGGCGACAGCCACGATAACGTCTGGAAGCTTGATAGCGCCATGCCGCAGCTGGCCCAGGCGGATATCATCATCCATTGCGGCGATGTGTGTTCGCCGTTCACCCTCCTGCGCCTGGCGCAGGGCGTACAGGGCAAACCGGTTCACTTGGTGTGGGGCAACAACGACGGTGATAAGCCGCTCCTGCTGGCGCGCGCGGCTCAGGCAGGCAATGTCACCATCCACGGCGACCTGGCCGAGCTCACCCTGGATGGGCTCAAGGTGGCGGTCCACCATTATCCGAATATCGCGCGGGCGCTTGCGGAAAGCGGGCGTTTCGATCTGGTGTGCTACGGTCACGACCACACCGCGCATGAGGAGCGCGTGGGGCGGACCCTGCTGCTCAACCCGGGGGAGGTGATGGGTCTGCACGGCCGCAGCACCCTGGCCCTCTTCGTCACCCGCAGCCAGAAGGTGGCCTGGGTGGATCTGGCCTGAGGCCCTAAAGGACGAACGGCGTCGCATGTGCGACGCCGTTCTGGGTGGCGCCCCTGCGGCGAATTGAACACCGGTCTCTGCCTCCGGAGGGCAACGCTCTATCCGCTGAGCTACAGGGGCGACGCGTGCGATTTTACCATGCACGCCGCATTCATTCCGCGCAAGGGGGGTGCTGTCGGACCCCGATGGTATAATCCCGTTCGCGCAGCGGTGAGGCCCGCGGTGACGCGGGTCCCTCGAGGTTTTCCTCGTCGCAATTGGCGCCTCCGGCACGCTCGTGCTCAAGGCCGGACGGCCATTGGATGAATTGGCGGGGCCGAGCCTCGCACCCCCAAGGAGAACGGGCATGTCTGGTCATTCAAAGTGGGCCACCATCAAGCGCAAGAAGGGCGCCGCGGATGCCAAGCGGGGCCAGCTCTTCACGCGCCTGGCGCGCGAGATTGCAATGGCCGCGCGCGAGGGCGGCGATGTGGATGCCAATTTCAAACTGCGACTGGCGATCGACAAGGCGCGCGCCAACAACATGCCCAAAGACAACATCGAGCGCGCGGTGCACCGCGGCACGGGTGAAGACCGTGAAGGCGGCGCGCTCGAGCAAATGACCTACGAAGTCTATGCGCCCCACGGCATCGCCTTGCTGATCGAGGTGGTGACCGATAACAAGAACCGCGCCGTGGCGGAAATCCGGCGCATCCTCACCCGCGCCGGCGGCAGCCTGGGCGAAGCCGGTTCGGTGGCCTGGCAATTCACGCGCAAGGCCTACTTTGAATTGTCGGCCGAAGGCAAGGACTCCGACGCCATCTTCGAGATGGCCGTGGAAGCCGGGGCGGATGACGTCTCGGTCGGCAGTGACACGATCGAAATCACCGCGCAGGTGGAGGCCTTCAAGGCCATCAGCGAGCGCCTGCGCTCCGCCAAGATCGCCCCGGATGAGGCCAGCCTGCGCATGGAGCCCCAGCAGCAGATCCCGCTGGGCGTCGATGACACCGTATCCGTGATGAAAGTCATCGAGGCCTTGGAAGAACTCGACGACGTGCATACCGTTTACTCGAATCTGCAGGTCAGCGACGAGGCGGTGGCCGCCATGGAGGCGGCCGCCTAAGCGGACCTGCGCGCAGCGCGCCCCCTCCACACTATGCCAGCAGCCAGGCCGGCTCGCGCCTTGGGGATCGACCCGGGAACGGCGACCACCGGCTATGGCGTGGTCGAAACCACCGCGGCCGGCCCGCGCGCCATAGCCTACGGGGTCATCCGCACACCCGCCGGGTGGAACCTGGGGCGGCGAATCCAAACCCTGCACGAACAACTCACTGCTCTCATCGCTCTCCACGACCCCACCACCGCGGCCGTGGAGAAGCTTTTCTTCCAGAAGAACGTGCGGACGGCTATGGCGGTTGGCCAGGCGCGCGGCGTGGCTCTGCTGGCCCTCTCGGAATACGGCTTGGCGGTTGGAGAATACTCGCCGCCCGAGGTCAAACAGGCGGTCACCGGCTACGGCGCGGCCGGCAAGCGGCAGGTCCAACAAATGGTCCGCGCCATACTGGAGCTCGACGACATCCCGCGCCCGGATGATGCCGCCGATGCTCTGGCCATTGCCATCTGCCACCTGCAGTGCTCGCGTCTCAACGAACTGGTGGAGGCCTCGTGATCGCATCCCTGCATGGTCGAGTTGAACAGGTCGCCGAAAACGCCGTGGTGGTCGAAGTGGGCGGGGTCGGGCTGATGGTGGCTGTGCCGGCGCCGCTGGCCGCCCGCCTGCAGCCGGGGCAGCCGGTGGCCCTGTTCACGCGTCTCATCGTGCGCGAAGATGCGCTGGCGTTGTTCGGATTCGAATCTCCCGATCAGCGCACCTTCTTCGAACTGCTGCTCAGCGTGAGCGGGGTGGGGCCCAAGGTGGCGCTCTCCCTGCTCTCGCACTTCTCGCTCGAAACGCTGCACCAGGCCGTTGGCGCGAACCAGCCCGAACGCTTGGCGGGCATTCCGGGCGTGGGGCGCAAGACCGCCGAAAAGATTGTCTTCCATCTCAAGGACAAGGTGGCCGCCCGCGGGCAGGCCGGCCCGAGCGGGTGGGGCGAGGGCGATACCGATATTCTCGCGGCGCTCACCGCGCTGGGCTATACGCTGGTCGAGGCCCAGAGCGCGCTGCAATCGCTGCCCCGTGATGCGCCGGCGGACCTTGAATCGCGCCTGCGCCTGGCCCTGCAGTATTTCTCCCGTCGTTGAATGGCTGTCTTGGCGCACTCGGCCCGCTGGCACCCGCCCGCCGTTCCCTCCTCGGCTTGCGCTCACTCCATCTTGGAAGACGTTAGTCGACCTGAACACATCGGCGCGCGTTCGATGCAACGGTTAAGTGCGTAGTCCAGTTGTGAAGACCTGGACAAAAGGAATCCTCTCAGTTATCATTTGTCCGGCGGGCACGCAACCCGCTGTGCCGACCGCGCAGACGGCTCGCACGGCAAGGCTAAAGTGCGTCTGCGTGCCCCGGCCGCGGGCGGGCACAGGTCCCGCCCGGTTCGCGCAGATGGCCCCGGCGCGGTAGGCCTCGCGGCTCACCACAATGTGGAGGACGTAGCATGTCGGATCTGGCAAAGCGCATCGCGCAGGACTTGCAGGCGCAGATCGCCTCGTTTGAGGGGGCGCTGGTCGCCGAAGCCGTGGGCACCGTGCTCGAAGCCGGCGACGGCATTGCCCGTGTGCGCGGCCTGGCCGATATCCGCTCGCAGGAACTGGTGCGCTTCGCCAACGGCTCCACCGGTATCGCCTTCAGCCTCGAGAAGGACTCGGTGGGTGTCATCGTTGTGGGCGACTTCAGCGGCATCGCGGAGGGCATGGAGGTGCGCGGTACCGGGCGCATCGCCTCGGTGCCGGTGGGCGACGGGCTCGTGGGCCGGGTGATCAACGCCCTGGGCGAGCCGATCGACGGCAAAGGCCCGATCCCTTCTACCGACTACCGCCCGATCGAGCGCATCGCCCATGGCGTCGTCGAGCGCCAGGACGTGGACACCCCGGTCCAGACCGGGCTCAAAGCCATCGACTCGATGATCCCTATCGGGCGAGGCCAGCGCGAGTTGATCATCGGCGACCGGCAGACGGGCAAGACGGCCATCGCCGTCGACACCATCATCAACCAGCGCGGCAAGGACTTGCTGTGCATCTACGTCGCCATCGGCCAGAAGAAGTCCTCCGTGGCGCGCACGGTGGCCATCCTCGAACGTCACGGGGCGATGGAGCACACGGTCGTGGTGGTGGCCGCCGCGGATGAGTCGGCCGCGCTGCAATACATCGCCCCCTACGTCGGCTGCGCCATCGGCGAAGAATTCATGGAAGACGGCCGTGACGCGCTCATCGTGTACGACGACCTCTCCAAGCACGCCTGGGCCTACCGCCAGGTGTCGCTGCTCTTGCGTCGGCCGCCGGGACGCGAGGCCTACCCGGGCGATGTGTTCTATTTGCACTCGCGTCTGCTCGAACGCTCCGCGCGATTGGCCGACCGCTTCGTGATCGTACCTTCTTCGTTCACAGGCGAGGCCGCGGTCACCGATGCCGTGGATGGCAAGGTCTACGGCGGGCCGCGCGGGCGGCACGAGGGCAACCAGGCGGTGAAAGCCATGCCCCATGGCGCCGCGCATCGCGCGGCCAAGGTCAAAGGCTCGGGCGGTTCGCTCACCGCGCTGCCCATCATCGAAACCCTGCTGGGCGACGTCTCGGCCTACGTCCCAACCAATGTCATTTCCATCACCGACGGTCAGATCTACCTCGAATCGAATCTGTTCTATACCGGCATCCGCCCGGCGGTGAACGTTGGCATTTCGGTCTCGCGCGTGGGCGGTTCGGCGCAGACGCGCGCGATGAAGCAGGTGGCCGGCATGCTGCGCCTGGACATGGCCCAGTTCCGCGACCTGGCGGCCTTCGCCCAGTTTGGCTCGGACCTCGACAAGACCACCCAGCAGCAGCTCAACCGCGGCCAGCACTTGCAGGAGGTCCTCAAGCAGGTGCAGTACGTGCCGATGTCGCTCGGCCATCAAGTGGCCGTGATCTTTGCCGGCACGCGCGGTTTTACCGACCAGGTGCCGCTGGACCAGATGGCCGTATGGGAAGACGGGCTGCACCGCTTCCTGGACATCGCCTATGCCGACCTGCGCGAGGCGATCGAGCGCGAAAGGGAAATCAGCCCGGCCACCGAGGCCCGATTGAAGGACGCACTGCAGGCCTACAACGTCTCATGGAAGCGGTAGGCTGAGCTACGCGCAGCGGATGAGCTGAGATGCCCTCCCTTCGTGAGATGCGGCTGCGAATTCGCAGCGTCGGCAATATCGCCCAGGTCACACGCGCGCTGGAAGCGGTCAGCGCCAGCAAGGTGCGCCGCGCCCAACAAGCCGCGCTGGCGACGCGCGCCTATGCAACCAAGGCGTGGAGCGTGCTGGAGAACTTGGCGGGCCAGCCGGGCAGCGGCCGCCTGCATCGCCTGCTCGATCACCGGCCCGAGGTGCGCCAGGTGCTGGTGGTCATGGTCAGCGGCGACCGCGGGCTGGCCGGTGCGTACAACGCAAACGTCGTGCGCGAAGTTCTGGCACGCTTCCGTTCGAGCCCCGTGCCGGTGCGCTACCTGGTGGTGGGCCGCAAAGGGCGCGATATGATGCTGCGCCGCGGGGCGCATCTGGCGGCCGAGTTCAGCGGCCTGCCGGGGCTGCCCACCTTCGCCGACGTGTCGGCCATCGGCCGTTTGGCGCTTGAAGATTTCGAGAAGGGCCAGGCCGACGAAGTCTACTTGGCCTACACGCGCTTCATCTCTCTCGTCCGTCAAGAGGTCGTCGTGCGGCGCTTGCTGCCGTTGGCCGTGGAGGAGATGGGCGCGCACATGCAGACGATGGGCGCACGCCCCAGCGGGCCGCGGCCGGCTTACATATTCGAACCGGGACGGGCACAGCTCTTGGACGAAATCGTGCCGCGTTTCGCGGCCCTGCAGGTGTTCCAGGCCATCCTGGAGTCCCTGGCCAGCGAACACTCGGCGCGCATGGTGACCATGCGCAACGCGACCGAGAATGCGCACGAACTGACCGCAACACTGCAACTCGACTACAACAAGGCGCGCCAGCAGAGCATCACCGGCGACCTGCTCGATATCGCCGGCGGCGCCGAGGCACTGGCGGCCCGACGCTAGGGCGATTGCCGGGCCGGAACGAGCCGGCACGTCCCGCCGTGGAGGACATGCGAATGGTGAATGCTAGCGGACGAATCGTCCAGGTGCAGGGAGGCGTGGTCGACGTGCAATTCCCTCCTGGGGAATTGCCCGCGATCTACGATGCCCTCGAGGTTCCGCGCCAGGGCGCGGCGCCGCTCGTGCTCGAGGTGCAACGTCACCTGGGCGAGAACTGGGTGCGCACCGTGGCTATGGATTCCACCGACGGGCTGCAGCGCGGCGCGCCGGTCGCGAGCACCGGGTCGCCCATTCGTGTGCCTGTCGGGCCGGCCACGCTCGGCCGGGTGTTCAATGTGCTCGGCCGGCCGGTGGACGGCAAAGGCGAGGTCGAGGCGGAGATGACTTACCCCATTCACCGCACCGCGCCGCCCTTCTCCGAGCAATCCACCACGGCCCAGGTCTTCGAGACCGGGCTTAAGGTGATCGACCTCATCGCCCCCTTTACCCGCGGAGGCAAGACGGGCATCTTCGGCGGCGCGGGCGTGGGCAAGACCGTCATCATCATGGAACTCATCCGCTCCATTGCCACGGTGCACAAGGGCAACTCGGTGTTTGCCGGAGTCGGGGAGCGCACGCGCGAGGGGACCCAGCTCTACCGCGAGATGCTCGAATCGGGCGTGATGAAAGACACGGTGATGGTCTTCGGCCAGATGAATGAGCCGGCCGGTGTGCGCCTGCGGGTAGCCCTGACCGGACTGACCATGGCCGAGTACTTCCGCGATGAGGGGCGGGATGTGCTGCTCTTCATCGACAATATCTTCCGCTTCTCCATGTCGGGCTCGGAGGTTTCCGCGCTTCTGGGGCGCTTGCCCTCGGCGGTGGGCTATCAGCCCACCCTTGCCACCGAGATGGGCGAGCTGCAGGAACGCATCACCTCCACCAAGCGCGGCTCGATCACCTCGATGCAGGCGGTGTACGTGCCGGCCGACGACTACTCCGACCCGGCCCCGGTGGCCACCTTCACTCACCTGGATGCGACCGTGGCCCTCGAACGCTCGATTTCGGAGAAGGGCATCTTCCCGGCGGTGGATCCCTTGGCCTCCACCTCGCGCATCCTCGACCCCGGCATCGTCGGCCAGGAGCACTACCGCACCGCACGCGAGGTGCAGCGCGTGCTGCAGCGCTACAAGGACTTGCAGGACCTGATCGCCATCCTGGGCGTGGATGAACTGAGCGAGCAGGATAAGCTGATCGTATCGCGCGCGCGCAAGATCGAGCGCTTCTTCTCGCAGCCGATGTTTGTGGCCGAGCAGTTCACCGGCGTCAAAGGTGAATACGTGCCGCTGCGCGAGACCGTGCGCGGCTTCCGCGAGATTCTGGATGGACAGCACGACGAACTGCCGGAGGCTGCCTTCCACATGGTGGGTCCGATCGAGGGCGCCGTGGATAAGGCCCGGCGCTTGCACGCCGCCTGAGTGCAGGCAGGATGACCGATGCGGTGTGAAATCGTCACCCAGGACCGTGGACTGTTTAGCGGCGAAGTGGATATGGTGCTGGCCCCGGGCAGCGAGGGCGAGCTGGGTATACTGCCGCATCATGCGCCGCTGCTCACCAACCTGACCTTGGGGGTGCTGCGCGTGCGGCAGGGTGGCCAGGAGCGCGCCTTTACCATCGCCGGCGGCGTGATGGACGTCCGCCCGGACCGGGTCACGGTGCTGGCCGATTCGGGCGAGAACATCGACGAGATCGACGAAGCCCGCGCCGAAGCGGCCCGCGAACGGGCGCAGCACATGCTCGCCGAAGGACCGGCGGTGTCGGACCACCAGATGCGCGAAGCCGAGGATGCACTCCGCCGATCGAAGCTGCGACTGGACGCCGTCCGCCGCTACCGGCGCGCGCGCCGTCCGGGCGCGGGCGAGGGCGGCGGCCCCGAGCCGTATTCCGGCTGACCGTCGCCCAACAACCGAGCTTCACTGAGAATCGACAATGGCGCTACTCTACCGCGAATTGGGCATCGATCTGGGCACGGTCAACACGCTCATCGCCGACGGCGGCGAGATTGTGTTGAGCGAGCCGACCATGGCCGCGATCGATGTCGACGAACAGAAAATCGTGGCCCTCGGCCAGGAAGCCAAGGACATGTATGGCCGCGTGCCGGAGGGCATCCAGGTGATGTACCCCTTGCGCGACGGGGTCATTGCCGACTACGAGGTGACCGAACGCATCCTGGCCTACTTCATTCAGAAGGTGTGCGGGCCGGTACGCTTGTTCAAGCCGCGGGCCATGGTCACCGTGCCATACGGCGTGACCAGCGTGGAGGGGCGGGCGGCGCACGAAGCCACCTTCCGTGCCGGCAGCCGCGAGGTCTTCTTGGTGCCGCGTTCGTTGGCCGCGGCGGCCGGCGCGGGCTTGCCCATCGGCACCCCCTCTGGCAACATGGTGGTCTACCTGGGGGGCGGCGCCAGCGAGAGCGCGGTAATTGCGGTCAACGGCATCGTGGTTGCCAACACAGTGCGCGTCGGAGGGCAGCGCTTGGATGAAGCCATTGCCACCTACGTGCGCCACAAGTATGGGCTGGTCATCGGCGAGACCACGGCCGAAGAGCTCAAGCTCAAGGTGGGCTCGGCCGTCCGGCTCGAAACTGAACTCAGCCTGGAGGTCCAGGGCCGCGACCAGGTGAGCGGATTGCCGCGCAAGGCGCGCGTCACCACGGCCGATATCGAGGAAGCCCTGGCCGACTCGATGGCCCAAATCGTGTCCGGCGTGCGCGCGACCCTCGAGCGCACGCCTCCCGAACTCACCTCAGATATCATCGATCGCGGGATGATGTTGTGCGGAGGCGGATCACTCCTTCGGGGAGTGGACCGCTATTTCACCCAAGTGACCGGCGTCCCCGCCTATCTGGCCGAAGAGCCCGTGGCGTGCCTGGCACTGGGTGCGGAGCGCGTGCTCAAGCAGGTGGAGTTGTTCCGGCGCTTCTTGCCGCCTGCCTAAGCGCGAGAGGCTAGCGCGGCCCCGGGAGTTCGAGATAGTACGTCATGCGCTGCAGGTGGACCGCCGGATCGATGTTTTGCACGAAAACCCCTCGCGGCACCAGCAACGTGGTCGGCGCATAGTTGAGGATGGCCTGCACCCCGGCCTCGATCAGGTGCTGCGTGGCGGGCTGCGCCTGCGCCGCCGGGACGGCCAGCATGGCCACGCGAATACCTTCGCGCCGCACCAGTTCGACAATGCGCGCCGAGTCGCCGATGACAAAACCGGCCAGGGTCTGACCAATCTTGGAGGGGTTGTTGTCGAACACCATGCGAATGCGGAAGCCGCGGTCGTGAAAGCCCTGGTAGTTGGCCAACGCGCGACCCAGGTCGCCGGCGCCGACCAGCACCACGTCCCACAACTGCCCGAGTTTGAGGATGCGCCGTAATTGCTCGATTAGGAAAGAGACGTTGTAGCCTAGCCCCTGCTTGCCGAATTCGCCGAAGTGCGAGAGGTCCTTGCGAATTTGGGCCGAGGTCAGGCCGAGGCGGGTAGCCAACTCTTGCGAGGAGGTGACCGACTTGCCTTCGGCGCTCATGGCGCTGAGCGCGCGCAGGTAGACCGGCAACCGGCCCACGACGATGTCGGGAATGGGTTTCGACGCCATCGATACCTCCGCCGGCGGGAAGGATCTACAATGAATTCGACTTTATCACAAAGACATGCAGAAGGCAACACGAGGCACAGCGATGTTCCTCGATGAAGTGCACCTCACGGTAAAAGCCGGCAAGGGCGGCGATGGCATGATGCACTTCCATCGTGAGAAGTACGTGACCCGCGGCGGGCCCGATGGAGGCGATGGCGGCCCCGGGGGGGATGTGGTCCTGGCGGTCGATCCCAAGCTCAATACCCTTTCCTACTTCCATCATCAGCGATCCTTCCACGCCGAAGATGGCGCACGCGGCGGCACCAACAATCGCACCGGAAAATCCGGCGCGGATATGGTGCTCGGGGTACCGCGCGGCACGCTGGTGCGTGTGGCAGCCAGCGGCCAGCTGCTGGGCGACCTGCTTGAGCCCGGCCAGCAACTGCGCGTCGCTCGCGGCGGACGGGGCGGGAGGGGCAACCCGCATTTTGCCTCATCCAGCAATCAGGCCCCCTACGTTGCTGAGAAGGGCGAGCCGGGCGAGGCGCGCGAGCTGGAGCTGGAGCTCAAGCTCATCGCCGACATCGGCCTGGTGGGCGTTCCCAATGCGGGCAAGAGCACCTTTCTCGCGGCGGCGACGGCCGCCCGGCCCAAGATTGCCGCCTACCCGTTCACCACCACCGAACCGAATCTGGGTGTGGCCACCCTCGACGACACGCCGCTGGTCTTGGCTGACATTCCCGGCCTGATCGAAGGCGCCCATCGCGGAGTGGGGCTGGGCTTTGCCTTCCTGCGGCACATTCAGCGCACGCGCGTGCTGATCCACCTGCTCGACGGTACTGGCGAAAGCCCAGTGGCCGACTTCTCCCAAATCAATTCCGAGCTGGCCCTCTTCGATCCGCGGTTGAATTCCAAGCCGCAGGTGGTGGCGTTCAACAAGATGGATTTGCCCGAGGTGCAGGCCCGGTGGGAGGGGGTGCGCCGTGATCTGGCGCAGCGGGGGGTGGAACTGATGCCGCTCTCGGCGGCGACGCACAAGGGCCTGCGCGAGGTGCTGGGGCGAGCGGCGCAGCTGCTGCGCGACCTGCCACCGCCAGCCCCCAGCGAGGAGGAGCTACCCGTCTACCGCGGGCCGCAGGATGCCGAGGAGTTCAGCCTGGAACGGGAAGCGGACGGCGGGTGGCGCGTGCACGGCAGGCGCATTGAACGCGCGGCGGCCATGACCTATTGGGAATTGGACGAGGCGGTCGAACGCTTCCAGCGCATCCTGGAGGCCATGGGCATCTACCAGGCGATGAAGCAGGCGGGCGTGCAGCAGGGCGACCTTGTGCGCATCGGGGAGAACGAACTCGAATGGCACGACTAGGCGTCTTCGGGGGCAGCTTCGACCCGCCGCATTTGGGCCATCTGGCGTTGGCTGAGGCGGCCCTGGGCCGCCTTGGCCTGAGCCGCGTGTTGTGGGTGCTCACGCCCGCACCGCCTCACAAGCAGGGCCGGAAGATCTCGCCGCTGGCCGTCCGCGAGTGCATGGTCTCGATCATGGTGGAGCAGAACCCTCAGTTCGATCTCTCGCGGGTGGAAATGGAACGCCCGGGTCCACACTACATGGTGGATACCCTGATGGAGCTCGGGCGGCGCTGGCCAGGCGATGCGCTCATCTTGCTTCTAGGCGGGGATTCGCTGCGCGACCTGCCATCGTGGGGTCGCCCGCAGCTCCTGGTCGAGCAGTGCATGCTGGGGGTCATGCGCCGTCCGGGAGCGGAGCCCAGGTTGGCGGCCCTGGAGAGAGTCCTGCCCGGCATGTCCGAGCGTACCGAATTCTTTGATGCGCCGCTGATGGATATCTCGTCGTCTGAGATACGCCGGCGCGTGCATGCCCGCCAACCGTACGATCACCTTGTTCTGCCTCCGGTGGCTGCCATCATCGCCCAGGAGGGTCTCTACCTGGCGGATGCCGGCGGCGCCTCGCCCGGATAGCCCTGCGCTTCGAGAATCTGTACCGACCCCTCGACGAACAACGGGCACCTCGTCTCAAAGAGGCCGGCCCGCTGAGCCTGCCTGAGCCCATCCGGCTGCCCAAGGTCCACGCCGAGCAGCTCCTTACAACGCGTTGAACCGAACCGGCGGACGAATTCGGAGACGAACTCCTGGCCTGCGGCGTAGGCGCGGTCCTTCTGCGACGTATCGCGCGGGCGGGTCATGCCGTGCCGCAGCCCGACCACCATCAGCGCCCCGCTCACCGCGCCGCATGTCTCGCCCATGCGGGCCACACCGCCGCCGAGCGTGCCGGCGGCGCGCAGTGCCAACTCCTGATCGACACCCATCTCGCGCGCGAATGTCGCGAACACAGCCTGGGCGCATGAGAAGTCGTCGCGCATGGCCGCACAGGCTGCCTCGGCTCGGGTCATAGATGGCTCCCTTCTGGGGCACCGGGGGTCGTGCGTCGCTCAGCGCCCGCGCGCCGGTCCGCGTTCACAGCGCGGGTGAGGTGAGCTTCTCGATCTTGCGGCCGATCTCGCGCCACTGGATGCGGCTCAGGCCGAGTTTCTCCCGCAACCGGTCGGGATCCATGGCGGACTGCCGGTCGCGAACGGCGCAGGTCCAGCGGCACATGTCGAAGGAGAGGTGTTTCGCCAACCCGGCTTGCAGGCTGATATCTTCGAGCACGTATTCAAGTTGGCGCGGGGACCATGGGAAGAGGCGGTCGGCGAGCTGGTACTGCTCCATGTATTCGCGGTACAGGCCGACCCACTTCGGTTCGAGGGCGATCTTGCGTTCCTTGAAGCGCAGACGCGGCTGGGCATAACGTACAAACAGGAACGGCGATTCGGGCGTGCTCACATCCACGTGGCTGATCTTAAGCCCCAGGCATTCGCCCTTCTTGATGCCGGTCTTGAGCAGCAGCTCGAGCAGAACGGCCGGGCGCGCATCGGGCTTTCCGCCGCTGCGGCCGGCACGCATTTCGCGCGCCGCACGGCGCGCCGCCTCCACCTCGCCCGGGCTGAGGACTTCCGGGAGCGGGCTGATCACCGTCTTCTGTACGAGCGGCGCCGCAGGGTCCTCCGGCCACACTCCCTTCTGATGCATATAGCGAAAGAAGGCCTTGAGCGAGGTGACTCGCCGGGAATACGTTTTGGGGCTGCACGGGACGCCGCGCACCGAGCGCATCCACTCCAGGAAGGCCCGCAGATCGTTCGTGCCGATCTCCCCCAGGGCGCGACCGGCGCCCACATAGCTCGCCAGCAGGTTGAGGTCGGCGGTGAAAGCCTTGACCGTGTTCTCGGCCAGGCCCTCGTCTCCGAGGTGTCTTTTCCACACGTGAACGCCGGTCATGAGCGAAGAGCGCGGACTTACGGGGCCGCTCTCAGCCGTAGACGAAACCGGTGACGCGCTGGAGGCATGCATCATGGCGGTGGCGATCTTGCTGGCTCTCACTCTCGCACGTGCGGCGGGTGGGGCCTCCAGCCGCTGCGCGGCGCGGTCGCCAGTACGCTCGAGCGGCTCATCGGAGGCGGGCAGGCAGCGCGACTAAGGGTAGAGCGCTTCCTGCAACAGGCTGCGGATCGCATCTGGGATCGGCAATTGGACGTCGGCGCCGCCGGGCGTGATCCAGCCGTAACACTGGGTGGGGCTGACGATTCGATAGCGGCGCACATTATCGGGCCGCACGCTGGTGGCCATGGTCACGTAAGGAGCCAGATCCTGGAAGGAGAGATCCATGTCGACGAATTGCCGCAGCTGGTCGAAGAAGCCCGGCATGTTGGCCAGCGCGTTCAGGCTGAGCAGCCGGTTGGCAAATCCGAGAATCACCTCCTGCTGGCGCCGCTCACGGTCGAAATCACTGCTCGAATATCGCGAGCGGACATACCACAAGGCGGTGGCGCCGTCCATATGCACCACGCCAGGATAGACGGTGTAATCACCGTACCCCTTGCGCTTGTCGGTCAGCGTTTGCGCCACGGGCACGTCAATCCCGCCTAGCGAATCGACCAGCCCGGTGAAACCGCTGAAGTTCACTCGCACCCAGTGGTCCACCCGCAGGCCGAAGTTGTACATCATCGTATCTTTGAATAAACCGAAACTCCCGCCCTCGTAGCCCAGCGTGTAGCCGATGGGGAATGCCACATTGATGCGCTGCATGGTGTAAGCGGGGATATAGACATACAGATCGCGGGGGAACGAGATGAGCGTGGCCGTTCCGCGTGACCGGTTGAGCGAAAGGATCATGATCGTGTCGGTGCGATACGAGCTTTCGTACGGCCGCATGTCGCTGCCCAGCAAGGCGATGTTTAGCACCTCATCGCCCAACTCGAAGGGTTGGGCGGGGCTGGGGATGGCGGTCGGTGCAGGGTAGATCGGCCCGGCGTAGGGCGACCAGGGCGGCACGCCGGCATAGGGCGTCGGCGGCACGAGTGGCTCGCCGGCGCCGGGCGTTTCCTGCAGGAAGGGCGCCAGTTGAGTCGCCAGCGAGGGCATGAAGGGCGTCGGTGTGCTTGAGGCGGGCAGGAATGGCGTGGGTGAGCCGGAGTCGCCGGGGTTGCCTCCGAAAAACATAGAGGCCCCGCTACCCAACAACATGCAGCTCAGGCTGAGGGCACTGGCCAAACCGAATGCGGTAGCGATGAGGGGGCGTCGTCCAGCAGACATTCGCTTTCCTTGACCAACTGAAGATGTGCCCTGCGCGCGCAGGGCCATCCTAAGGACGATTATACGCCCGCAGAAGTTCCAGGCTGCGATGCGGCCAAGCGAAGGGCTGCCGCCGAAGACCAGCGCACCCCGCACGGCTCAGGTGTAGACCCCGCTTTGAGGGGCGGCTAGAGGCACTTCGATGGAGAAGGTGCTGCCCTGACCGGCCTGGCTTTCGACCCAGATGCGGCCGCCGACCGATTGGGCCAGCTCGTGGGCAACCGCCATGCCGATGCCCTTCTCGCCCAGGCCGGCCAGTGGAGCGCCTGTGCCGCGGGCGATCGAATCGAACACCATCGGGTAGTCGTCTGGGGCGATGCCAACCCCACCGTCATCGACGGAGATGAGTAGGGCCGAGGGCGGACCGCCTTCGGGCATGCGCAGATGCGCGCGCACCGCCACCTCGCTCTGTGGCGGCGTGGCCAGCACCGCATTGCGCACCAGGTGATACAGCAATTGGCGCACGCAGGCCCGGTCGGCCTCGGCGTCAAAAGTCGTCTCGGGCAATTCGAGGTGAACGCTCAGCTCGCGTTCGCGAATCAGTTCGCTGGAGGCCGTTAGGGCTGCATCCACCTCCTCGGCCACTTCCAGCGGGCCCCAATCGACCGGGGCTTCGGCCCGGGCGAACGCGGCCAGGTTCTCGAGATCCTGCGCCAAGGCTTCGGCCTGATAGGCCTTACTGCGCAGGTGCTCGAGCGGCTGGCGCTGCATCGAGCCCAGCAGCGTAGCGCCCTGACCGGCCAGAAGTTCGGAGTCGCTGCGCACGGAAAGGACGGTCTTGAGGAGTTCACGGGCCAAAGAGAGAACCACCTGTTCGCCGAGCGGCCCGCCGCGGGCCGGTGGTAACGCATGCGCCGGTTCATCCCAGCCAACCCCCTGACGCTCGAGTTCCTTTTCGGCGCGGTCAAGGGCCATGCGCAGTCGCTGTACCTCTTCGCTATTCTCGGCTATGAACTCGTGCAGGACTTCACCCGAAGGAGCAGTCATAGGCTGACCTGCCAGGCTGGCTCGCAGCGAAGCGATCACCTCATCCCGATTGATTAGCACCTGAGAGAGAGCATCTTCCAGGCGAGAGACTTCGGCCTCCATCTCCTTGAGGCTTTCCGGTTGCGTCCGCTGGGTAAGCTGCACCTCGAGCGAGTCGGCACGCCGACGTTCGGCTTGCAGGTCCTCTTGCGCCTGGCGCAGGCGGAAGCCGAGGTCGGAGTTCTCTTCGCGCAAATTGGCCAACTCGGCATCCGACATCAGCGCCCGCGATCGCGGCGGCTCGCGCGGCTCCTCGGGCATCAATTGTGCGGGGGCCAGGTCGGTGACGAGTGGCGCGGCGAAGGCGCCCAAAGTGCGCTGATCCTCGCTGCTCCATTCGCGGCCGCTGTAGGGCGAAAGAACGAGCAAGGCCGTGCTGGCATTCGCGCCGACGGCCAACGGCATCAGCATCGCCGGGCCGGGTTGGGCCAATCCCACCGCCACGGCAACACGCTTGTAGTCGGCCGGCAGGTCGGCTGCACGATAGGCGTGGACGCCATCTTGTGCGAGTTGGGCGATGATGCGTCCGCTCTGGTCGCCCGACAGGTACGCGCCGAGAAGGGGTTGCGATCGCACCAAATCGTATCCGGCGGTGATGTGCAACCCGGCCCCATCTTCCGCACGCGCGAGAATCAGGGCCACATCTGCGTTGAGCGTGCGCGCGGCCCAGAAGGCAAGATCTTCCGCCATCGAACGAGCCGCCTTGGGCGGGCCGGCCTCGCCGGGGGGGCCGGAGGGCGTGGGCTCGTCGCTCCTCGCGAGGGTGACCGGCACGGCTGCGAAGGGCGCCGGGCGGCTGGCCAAGGCCGCGATCCACACAACCAACAGCGGATAGACGATCACCTCCGCCGCACGCAACAGCGTGCCGAAATCCTCATTCGGGAGGCGCAGCACGGCTTGCACAATCGCGCCGGCCAGAAGCAGGCCCATGGCCGCCAGAGCCAGCCCGCGCTGTGCGGGGCGGCGCAACAACAGGAGGGCCGCGCCGATCACCGCCGTCAGCGCGAGGAGTGCATCCCACAGGGGAGCCAGCACGGTGGTGTTGAAGCGCAGATCCGGGAGCTGGACAGCCGTGGAGTAGAGCAGCACGCTGGAGGTCAGCGTGAGCACAAGCGCCAGCCCGGCCGCTGTGAAAGCGATCAGGGCTGCAAGCCGTCTCTTCGATAGGAATAGAAGCCACACGAGGAGTACGGCCGAGATAAGACTGATCGCGCGATCGGCGTTGCCGAGCACCGTTCGGGCGAACGCACCGCCGTCCCACGCGGCCCACGCCGAGAGCAGCACGAGCGCGACGCGTAAGGCGACCATCGCGCCCACGCCGAGCGTGAGACGCGTCCACATCTCGCGCCCCAGGTGTGCACGCCACATCGCCGCCAAGAGCAGGCCCAGAACCAGCGCGAGGAGGAGGACCAGGTTGGCCGGCGGCAGGCTGAGCGCGTCGAGGATCCCGGGGAATGTGCTCATGCAGCGGCCCTTTCTGTGAGCACGGGGTCAATGGCCCGATTATCTTATCATGGGCAGGCGCGCCAGCGCCCACAACCCCTCGAAGGAGGCGCTGCGCACGCGCGCATCCGGGTCGGCCAGACTGCGCTTGAGGACCCGCATGCGCTCTGGAAAGGCGGCGTGCCGCCAGGCCTCGGTCGCAGCCAGACGCTCGCGCGGATTGCCTTCGGTCAGAGCGCGCTCGAGCACCGGCATGGCTCCGGCCCCGCGGGGCACGCCGGTTCCGCGGGAGGCGGCGAATGCGACCAGCCATGGCAAGTCCGCGGCGTCCGGAAGCTGAGCCGGCGGCACGTCGGGAGCGGCTTCCAGGGCTGTCGCCGCTGCAGTTCGCACCACCCATTCCTTGTCGTCGCGCGAAACCTTGCGCAGCACGTCCACCACCCACGGCTCGTCGATACGCGCCAGGCCGCCGATCGACGTACGGCGCACCAGGGCATCCGAGTCGGTGGCTGCTTCGCGCAGAAGTGGGTAACCCTCCTCGCGGTCGAAAGACAAGCCGTAGCTCGCCGCCCGGCGAACGTCTTCCTCACCGGTGAGCAGCATGCGGCCGAGCGCCTCGGCCGCCTCTTTGCGACCCATGCGCCCGAGGCCCATGGCCGCCGCCCAGCGCACCTCGCGTTCGGGCGAGCCCAGCAGATCCTCCAGCCCGGGGATGGCGCCACCGTCGCGCAGCGCGCCGAGCCCGAGGGCCCCCACCACCTGGCCCAAGGCGTCATCCGCCACATCGAGCATCTGGCGGAACAAGACCAGGATGCCCGGGTCGAGCGAGGCGACCAATGCGCATGCACATCGAGCGCGTAAGGGGACGGGCCAGCGCGCATTGCGCACCACACCCGCCAGACGGCGCAGCACTTCCGATCTCCATTCGGCCTCGCCCGCGTCGCGCAGCCACGCGGCGCATTCCAGCAACGCATTGGCTTCGCGCACCCACGGCACGAGGCGCAAAGTTGTGTCGGTTGCGCTCGAGGTGGGCAGGCTGTCGGAGGATGTCGTCAGGCGGTCGCGAATGAGAGGCCCAAGATCGAGCACATCCCCGGCGAGCGAGAGCGCTACCTCGGTGAAGGCGGTGGTGGGCAAGGCGAGCAGCGCCTCGGCCGAGCCGGTTTGCGCGCTGCGTGCCAGGTGGTGCGCCGCCATACGGCCCGCGATCGCCGGATGCGCAAATGCCAGGCGGCCCGCCAGGGTGGCGCGCCACATGCCGCGCGCGACCAACTCCGCCGATAGCGCGCCGATATCCATCGTCGGGCGGGTCTCGATCCCGGTGGCCGACGAAAGGGCGCGTTCGCCGTCGGCGCGGCTGAGCACGGCTACCCCGGCGGCGACCATGGTGCCCGCCAACTGGTTGAGGCCGGGGACCCAGGCCGGTTCGCACTGCCGGCGCACCAGCGCGTCCAGGTCGCTGGCCGACGTTTTGCCCAGCGCATCGCCTGCGCAGGCCGACCATAAGCGCAGCGTGACCTCGAGCGGCGTGGTCAGCGCAGCGGGAACGGACAACCAGCCGCGCAATATGTCGGCCGATGGCCAATCGGCGGAGGCAGAGGCACCGGGGATGTGTTTCTTCCAGCGTTCGGCCCACCGGCCGACGAAGGCTTCGTGTTTGAGGTCGGCCCAGGGCGCGATGGCGGCGCAGGTGAAGCCCATCATCTCCCACAGCGGGAGGCCGCGGAAGCCGTCGGCGACGATGATGCGCAGTCGAGGCAATTGGCGCAACAGTTCGCCCAGCCACTCGCGCACACGCAGAGCGTGCGCGTCGGAAAGCTCGTCGAACCCATCGATGAGGAGCCAGGGAGTATCGCCGCGCAGCCCGCGCTGCACAAAGGCCGCCAGGCCGGGGAACGTGCGGCGCGAGCAATGGGGGCGCATGGCTTGCAGCAGAACCTCGCTGATGGGCGTCTTGCCCGGCGCCGGTTCCAGGTCCGCCGCATTCGCCAATAACAATGCCGTAGGCAGGTCCTTGCGCTCGACGAATGCGGCCAGCTTGCCGGCCCGCAACCCGAGGATGATCGCGGCCAGAGCCACCGTGCGCCCGCTGCCCGGCCGCCCGCACAAGACCACATGCTGGCGGCCGCGGACGACAACCTCGAGCGGCTCCTGGGGCCAGCCGTAGTGGGCGCCAAGCTGCGGCCAGTCCGGCGTGAAGGGCAGGCCGCCCTGCGGCACGTCGCTCTCGGCCTCTTGCAGTGGGTCCGATGGGGCCGGTGGGCGCAGGAACGTCGGCGGAACGATGATCTCGTCGAGCAAGAAGAGCGGGCCTGCCAGGTGGCTGGTCTGCGCCCAGCGGACGAGATCGCGCGAATAGGATTGCGCCGTCCCGGTCGCCAAGCTTTCGCGCCACGCCGCCCATTCCGCGCGCAGCGCGTTGAACGCGCGGAGCAGCGCCGCCCGGCGGCTCACCACGAGTGCCGTAAGCAGGGCGCCGAGGGCGGCGCCGGCTATGAAGGAGGGCGCGTCCAAGTGCCAGCGCGTCCCGAACAGACCCATGGGCTACCCCGTGTAGAGAATGCGGCCGCAATTGCCGCACAAAACGATCTCTTCACCCGTGCGTGCGGCATCGATGCGTACCTGGGAGGGGGCGACGCCGCAGCGGCCGCAGGTCGATCCGTCCAGGCGTGCGACGGCTGTTCCGCGCCGTTTGCGACGCAAGGTATCGTAGGTCTCTTGATCCTCCGGGGTGATAAGTGCCACGGCCGCTTCGCGCTGCGCCTGCAAGCGTTCGACCGTCGCTGCCAGCCCGGCGCCTTCTTGGTGCAGCTCGCCTTCCTTTTGGCCGCGAGCGGCCTCGACGAGGTCGAGCGCGGCGCGCGTGGCGGCGTGATCCCTTTCCGCCTCGTCTTGCGCGACCATTACCTGCAGCTGGCGATCTTCAAGTACGCCCAGGAAGCGCTTGAGCGAAACCCCTTCGTTTTCGAGGTCTTTAAGCTCCTTCGGGCTGTGCACTTCGCCGCTGTACAACCGCCGTTCCGTCTCGCGGGATTTGCTCTGTTGCGAGCCGACCTCGCCCTCAGCTTTGACCAGCGCGCGGAGGGCGTCTTGCAGTGCCGCCCGCGCCGCGCTTTCTCGCTGGCGGGCCGCATCCACTTCGGGCGAAACGGCAAGCAGGGCTTGGATCTCGGCCAGACGCGTCCGCGCCCTATCGAGTTCGTGGTCGAGCGACTGCAGACGGAAGAGATTTGAGACGCGACTCATCAGTACCGATTATAGGGAATTCCCCCCCAGCGTCAACTCAGGGAAGGCGGTATGCGCGACAAGAAATTCCCAAGAAACCTGTCGGGGAAGATGGGGTGAGAGGCGATGTTAGAATCGACAGATGCATATTGATCACGGAGTGGGAGAAGCGGGAGTCCGGCGCGACTTCCGTTTGGGCGTGATCAACGGCGCCCTCTTCGGGCTGGCCGAGACGCTGACTGATCCGGCGCTGGTGCTGGTGGCCTTTGTGGTGGCGCTGGGCGGTTCGCCGCTGCTGGTCGGGCTGGCGGCGCCGATTCGCAACGCCGGATGGTACTTGCCTCAACTCCTAATTTCTGGTCGGACGCAATCGGCACCGCGCAAGCTGCCGATCTACGCTCGAGTGGCCGTCTTGCGCCTGGCGGGGTGGGGGGCGATCGCCGTGTCGCCGCTCTTGCTGGGGCGGCTTTCACCCGGGGCGGTGTTGGCCATTTTCTTCGCGGCCTTCCTTGTGGCCGAGAGCGCGGCAGGTGTGGCCGGGCTGCCCTTCCTGGAAGTCGTGTCCAAAGTCATTCCTGCCGGGCGGCGGGGCGAGTTCTTTGGCTGGAGGTTGACTCTGGCGGGGGCGGCGGGCATTCTAGCTGGGTGGCTGGTGCACGAATTGCTGCGGGAGGGCGGGCCGGTCGGCCTGCCGCTCAACTATGCTGCGCTTTTCTTCCTGGCCTTCTTGACATACGTCGTGGCGATGACTGTCTTCTTCACGGTAGGCGAGCCGGCCGAGGCCCACACGGTGCGCGGCATCGCGCTGAGCGAGCAGTTGCGTTTGGCGCGCGGGCTGTGGGCCCAGGACTCCAACCTGCGGCGCTTCCTGTATCTGCGGCTGGCACTCATCGTCACCGGCGCGGCAATCCCCTTTTACACGCTGTTCGCCCAACGCGAACTCGGCCTGCCGGTTGAGGAGATCGGCGTGTATCTCACCGTGTACGCCGGCGCGTCGCTCGTGGCCAACCTGGCCCTCGGCCGGCTGAGCCGGCGAATGGGCGACCGCCGCATCATGCGCCTGTCGGGCTGGGCCAGCCTGGGCATGTCGCTCGTGGTTATCGTGCTCGGTCTCTGTGCGGCGCGGGCCGGGGCCCACTGGTTGAATGCAGGCATGATCGTCGTTTACGCGCTGCTCGGCATGCGCGAAGCCGGTATCGGCATTGCCGGGATGAGCATGCTGCTCGGGCTGGCCGGCGAAGAGCGGCGCTCGCTGTATCTCGGTTTGGCCAATTCGGTGATGGGTCTGGGTCTCTTGGCCTCGGCCGCCAGCGGGGTGCTCGTTGAGCTGGCCGGCTCTCTGGCGTTGTTCGTTGTGGCGGCGTTGGCCAGCGCCGGCGCGCTGTGGTTTGTCGAGGGGATTCACGATCCATCGGTCCAACGGGCAGCCTGATCGATGTTCGCCTCGGCCTCATTGACCCAGGCTTGAGCAGGGGGGTACAATCCGCGGAATTCTCGCTGAGAGGGCAAGAGGGCGCGCGGCCGCTTGCGCGCACTTCTCCTCTGTTTCTCGTACGCCGGCGGGAGAAGCACGGATGATATGGAAGGAAGGACATGCATGAAGCACCGCCAACTATGGACGAGTCTCGCACTGCTGACTACCCTTGCCGTCAGCCTGGGGTGCAATCTGACTGAACTCATCGCGCCGATCGACACCCCTGGCGCGGCGACCGAGACATCCGCGCAGAATGCTACGCTCATCCCCGTCGACCCAACATCGGCCGCGGCCACTAAGGCCGCGCCCGGCACCACGCCGGAGGCCAGGCTGGCCCCAACCGCCGAATCGCCCACCGAGTCGCCTCTGGCGCCGGTCGTCTACCCGGTGGGGCCGGACAACTTCTCCGAGGATATCAACCCGCTTACCGGGTTGCGCGTGGCCGACCCGGCGCTGCTCGATCGCCGGCCGCTGGCCATCAAGGTGTCGAACTTCCCGCGCAGTGCCCGGCCGCAGGCAGGGCTCTCGCAGGCCGACCTAATCTTCGAGTACTACACCGAATCCGGCAGCACCCGCTTCATGGCAATGTACTACGGGCAGGAAGCGAGCAAAGTGGGCCCCATCCGCTCGGCGCGCGTGGAGGATACGCGCATCGTCCCGCTCTACAACGCCATCCTGGTCCACGTTCAGGCGTACCAGGACGTGTGGGATCAGATGTACTCCTCCGGGGTGGATTTTATTAACGAATTCCCCGCCTCGTGCCCGGCCATCTGCCGCGATGCGAATGAGAAGATCAAAGAGAACTCCGCCTTCGGCAATACGGTGGAACTGACGAAGTATGCAGGCATCGTCCGCCTTCTGCGCGAGCGCCCCAACCTGAATGGGATGGTGTTCGACGCGGCTACGCCCGCCGGGGGAGGTGAGGCGGCCTCGCTGTGGGTGCGCTTCTCGGCGGCGGCCCTGGCGGAGTGGCGCTACGACGCAGTCTCCGATTCCTACTTGCGCTTCTCGGAGAGCGAATCCGGTGCGATGGTGCCGCTCAACGACCGCGTGACCGGCACACAGCTCTCTGTCGCCAACGCGGTCATCCTGTTCGTGCCTTTCAATCGTTACGTGGGCAAGACCACCACCGCCGAAATGTGGGATCTCAACATGAGCGGCGAGGGGAAGGCCGTCTTCTTCCGCGACGGCAAAGTGCTCGAGGGCACCTGGAAACGGGTTTCGGCCAGCCAACCGCTCCAATTGCTTGGGCCGTCGGGCTCGCTCTTCGCCCTCCAGCCAGGCAGCACGTGGATCGGTGTCATCGGCAAGAATTCGGGCGTGACGCGTGATGCCAAACAGTGGCAGTTCCGCATGGCATGGCCATGATCGATGGCTTGCGGGGAACGTGAGGCGGACGGAGTATTAATGACATCCATTCGAGAGGGTAGTCGCGACGAGCGGTCGCACGGTTCTGTGGCCGCTCGTCGCCCACGCAAGATGCGCTGGCCTTTGCGGGCGACGGGCATTGCGTTGCTGGCTGCCACTCTCGGGTGTCAGGGGCTGACGTTGAGCCTTGGGCCCGCATCCGAGGCACCGACCTCGACGGGGGTGCCCGGGCTCGAGGCGATGGCCTCACCGGTGCCCGGCGCGGAAGGGACTCTCCCGTCGGCTCCCGCGGAAACCGGCCCCAGGGCGACCATGGAACCGACTGCCAGCGGGGGCACGCTACCCCTCGCCACCCGCGCTGCGCCGGCGATCAACCCACTCACCGGCCTGCCAGTTGCGGACGCCAGCCTGATCCAGCGCCGCCCGATCGGAATCAAGGTCTCCAACTATCCGCGCACCGCCAGGCCGCAGGCCGGCCTTTCATTTGCCGACCTGCTTTTTGAGTTCTATCAGGAAGCGGGCGACACACGCTTCCATGCCATATTTCTCGGCAACGACGTCGAGAAGGTAGGGCCGATTCGCTCCGGGCGCAAAGTGGATTCCAACCTGCAGCAGCTCTACCAGTCGTTGCTGATCTTTAACGCCGCTGATTACCGCGTGTGGGAATACTTCCACGAAACGCCTTCAAAGGAGTACATCATCCCCGAGGGCCCCGCGCCGTGCCCGGCCCTGTGCCGCGATTCGTCGCAAGCGCAGGTCAACAGCCTGTATGCCAACACGGCGGCGTTGCGCAAGGCCACGGATGCTCTGAAGATCCCGAATATCGCGCCGGACCTGAGCGGCATGCGCTTCGATGCCGCACCGCCGACGGGCGGCGCCCCGGCCAGCGATGTGCTGGTGCGCTTCTATACCGACAACGCGCGCGCGGAGTGGCGCTACGACCCGGCCACGCAGAAATACTCCCGCTGGTCGGAGACCTCCAGCGGAGGCATGGCGCCGCTCAAGGATCGCCTCACCGGCCAGCAATTGTCCGTGTCGAATCTGGCGGTGGTCTTCGTCACTTTCTATCGCCCACAGCGAGTTGAAATCTACGACGTGATGTTGTATGGCACCGGGCGGGCGGTGCTCTTCCGCGACGGCGTGGCGACCGAGGGCGGCTGGTTGGTGGCCAGCCCGGACCACCCGCTTCAGTTCATCACATCATCCGGCCCGTTTGCCTTCCACCCAGGTGTGACCTGGATCGCATTGATCGGCGAGCATTCCACCTTCACCCAATCGGACGGCAATTGGCGCTTCGAGTTCGCCTTCCCATAGAGTCCGATGCCTCACCTTGCCGAAACATTCTCCCTAGGAGGCGGTGCGATGGCCACTTCACAGACACTTACCGGGCGAGGCCTCCTGCTGCTGGCCCTGATTTCAATGCTGATGGGCTGCACGCAGCCTCTGGGGCTGGTTCCGGGCGCACAGGGTATCGCGCCGGCTGAAGCGAGCCCGACCTTGACCGAAGCGGCGGCTTCTGAACCGCCTACCGCGACGCCTTCCCTCGCGCCCGAGCTGCCCGAGGCGACACCCACCGCGACGGAAGTCCCGACGGCCACCGCCACGCCTACTCCTGCACCGCTTGGGCCGGCCTTTGCGCCGGGGATCGATCCATTGACCGGCCTTGCGGCGGACGACCCCGCATTGCTCGAGCGGCGGCCGATGGGCATCAAGGTTTCGAATTTCCCGCGCAGCCTGCGCCCGCACACGGGGCTCTCTCTTGCCGACCTGGTATTCGAGTACTACACCGAGGAAGGCATGACCCGCTTCCTGGCGTTCTACCTCGGGCACGATGCGCCCAAAGTCGGCCCGCTGCGCTCGGTGCGCCTGGTCGATGGCCAGCTGGTGAAGATGTACAACGCCATTCTGGCGTTCGTCGGCGGCGATCCGTTCGTTCTCGGCCGCGTGGTCGGGATGGTGGGCTCGTCGCGTGCCTTCAGCCAGTCGCCCTCCACCTGCCCGGCCATCTGCCGGGAGGGCAACGGCAACGTGAACAGCGTTTTCGCCGATACGGCGGAGCTGACCAACCTGGCCAAATCGCAAGGGGCGCAAGACCTGGACGGCATGCTCTTCTCGCATGAGACGCCGCCCGGGGGCGTGCCGGGGACTCGTCTGCACGTGCAATTCTCATATGGCACCCGCGCCGAGTGGCGCTGGAGCAGCGATCTTGGTGCCTATCAGCGTTGGTCCGAAGACTTGGTAGATGGGCAGATCGTGATGGAGCCGCTCACCGACCGCCTCACCGAGCAGCAGATTCAATCAGCCAACGTTGTCGTGGCTTACGCCTGGTACGCGCGCGGCTCCGGCAACGAGAAGTACAACATCGAATTCGTGTATCGCAAGCGGGGTCGGGCCCAAGTATTCCGCGACGGGATGATGTTCGAAGGCTTCTGGCTGGCCGAAGACGCCACCAGCCCGCTGCAGTTCATCGACAGCGCCGGCAACCCGCTGCCGCTCAAGCCGGGTGCGACGTGGATCGAAGTTGTGGGCGAGAATTCGACACCCACCGAAACAGCGCCGGGCGAATGGAACGTGCGCTTCCGCTTCCCCTAGCCGCTCACATCCGGCGGGCAGGTGTGCGCCGAAAGTACAAAACTGGGGCAGCCTTGGCTGCCCCAGTGTCTTTGACTCGCCATCGAGCCGCTCAACCGCGGCCGGCCGCTAGGCCCTCCAGAATCCGTGGCGCACCGGGCGCACGTCCTGTACCGTGACGAAGGCATGGGGGTCGCATTGGGCCACAAGCCCGTGCACGCGGGCGATATCCTTGCGCAGCACGCTGGCGTTGAGCACGGCCACCGTGCCGTCTTTGCCACGGCCGGCCATCTCGGTCACCGCGTAGCCGTGAGCGCGCAGCGCTTCCGCGATGGCGCTGCCGCGGGAGGACGAGATAATGCGAATATGGCCGTGACCGATGGCCAGGCGCTCCTCCAGCAGCATGCCAACGACCACGCCGGTGGCAAACCCGCCGGCGTAGCCCACGATGTTCCAGACGTTTTTCAGGTTCGAAAGCACCGTGGTGATGGCCACAACGAAGATGGCGGACTGCATGAAGCCCATTATCCAGGCCAGCCCCTTGCGCCCGCGCACGACGAGCAAGAAGCGCAGCGTGTCGAGGGCCATGTCGATGACCCTCAGGGAGAAGATGAGCAGAGCGCTCAACCAGGGAGCAAGCGTGCCAAGATCCGGCATGGGGCCTCCTACGAGGGGCTCGACGAGGAAACGGGAAGGGGCTCCTCGCCGCCCGCCATCTGCATCGCGGGCAGATAAAGATCGCGCAGGTAGTCCTTGAGCATACGCTGAGTGCTGAAGTGCGGGGCCAGCGTGCAGATGGACTCTTTAATGCGCGCCACCCATTCGCCGGGCACGTTGTCGGCCGAGCGCTTGTAGTAGAGCGGGACGATTTCGTTCTCGAGGAGTTCGTACAATGCCGCAGCCTCGGCCGCCGCCGGCGCTTCGGGCGCGGTCAGGCCGTCCTCACCGATGGCCCATCCGTTGCGTCCGTTGTAGCCTTCGCGCCACCAGCCATCCAGCACCGAGAGGTTCAGGCCGCCGTTGAGGGCGGCCTTTTGCCCGGATGTGCCCGACGCCTCCTGCTGCGGGAGGGGTGTATTCAACCAGACGTCGACGCCTTGCACCAGGTAGCGCGCCAGGTTCAAGTCGTAGTCCTCCAGGAAGACCAGACGCCCGCCGCATTCGGCGCGCTTGGTCAGCCGATAGACCTCCTGCAGCAGGCGCTTGGCAGGCTCATCGGCGGGATGCGCCTTGCCGGCGAAAATGATCTGCACCGGCGTGTTGGGGCGGTTAAGCAAACGCAGCAAACGGTCGAAGTCCGATAGGATCAGGTTGGCGCGCTTGTAGGTGGCGAAGCGCCGGGCAAAGCCGATAGTGAGCGCATACGGGTCGAGCAGCGCGCCGGCCGCCAAGGCTTGCACCGGATGCACGTGATCGGTGAGCCACAAACGCCGCGTGCGCTCGCGAATGAAAGCGACCAGTTTGCGCTTCAGGTGCTTGCGCACTGCCCACAGCTCAGAGTCCGGAATGCGGCGCACCGCTTCCCACACGAGCGGGTCGTCCACGCGCTCGCGCCAGCCCTGCGGCAGGTGACGGTCGAAAAGTGCGCCCATCTGGCGCGCCAGCCAGGTGGCGCTGTGGATTCCATTGGTGATATGTGTGATGGGCACCTGACTCTCCTCGCGCTCGGGCCATAGTGCGTGCCACATGCGGCGCGCGACGTGTCCGTGGAGTTCCGAGACGGCATTCGCACGGCTCGAGAGACGCAGCGCGAGGACCGGCATCGAAAAGCTCTCGCCCCAGGCCTGCCGGCTGCGCCCCTGGTCGAGGAAGGAGTCGCGCTCCAGCCCCAGTTCGCCCCAGTAGCTGGAGAAGAACTTTTCCACCACCCACAGCGGGAATTCATCGTTGCCGGCCGGCACCGGCGTATGCGTTGTGAAAAGGGTCGTCTCGCGCACGCGCTGGCTGGCCTCGGCGAAGGTGCGCCCAGCGGCCACATACTCGCGCGCACGCTCGAGCAGCGCGAACGCCGAGTGGCCTTCGTTCAGGTGCCAGGCGGTGGGGTTGTAGCCCAGCGCTCGCAGGGCGCGCACGCCGCCGATGCCCAGAACGATTTCCTGCGAGAGGCGCTGCTCCAATTCACTGGTATACAGGCGCGAGGTCAATTCGCGGTCGGCGTCGGTGTTGCCCTCGACATTGCTGTCGAGCAGATAAAGCGAGAGGCGGCCCAGGCGCACCTGCCACAACCGCGCCCCAACGTCGCGGCCCGGCAGGTGAACAGAAACGGTGAGCGGTGCGGCGTCTCGCCCGGCCACCGGCCACACGGGCAGGTTGTTGAAGTCGAGCAGCTCGTACAACGCTTCTTGCCAGCCGTCTTCGCTGATGCGCTGGCGGAAGTATCCGCGCGTGTAGAGGAAGCCCACCCCGACCATCGGCAGCCCCATGTCGCTGGCTTGCTTGAGATGATCGCCTGACAGAACCCCGAGGCCGCCGGCGTAGATGGGCAAGGACTCGTGCAGGCCGTACTCGCTGGAGAAGTAGGCAATCGGGCGGCGCACCAGGTCCGCATGCTCGCCGGCAAACCAGGTCTGCTCCGCCGCCAGATAAGCGTCGAAGGTGGCTAGCACCTGGTCGTACTGCTCGAGGAAAGATCGCTCGTTGGCCACTGCGTTGAGCAGCGGGCGCTTGACGTTGCGCAAGAAGTAGACCGGGTTGTGCCCGGCCTGCTCCCACAAAGATTCGTCGATTCGCCGGAACAGCCGCAGGGCGGATGGATTCCACGTCCACCACAAGTTGTAGGCAAGCTCGCCAAGCCGTTCAATGCGCCGGGGCAGGGTCCCCAGGCCGGCCAGCGCGGCGCGTCCATCGCGGGCATCGGGCTGCATCCATGGCTCCTGATTGCAGGCTAACCGGCCAACTATAACATACCCATCTGTCGCACTCGTGAACCGGATGCGGCCTGCCGACGCGGGCAAGGCGCGCGAAGTGGACGGGGGCAGGTGAATGTGAGCGCGTACGGGGTGAAGAGTCAGCAGAAAGAGGAGGTGACGGAGCTAGAAATCTGCGCGCAGGACACGCGGCCCGGTGGGCGCGAGGCTGCCCCCGGCGGGCTCGACGGTAACGCCGATGCCGCGGTAGGCGGACAGTGGAGACTCGGCCTGGAAGACAGCTGAGGTGTACGGCATGGCGCGCGAGACAGTGAACATGCCGCCGCTGGTGCGCGTGCCGTCCGCGGCGATCATCCAGACCTGATAGGTCCGCGAGGCGTCGAGCGCCGGCAGCCCCCAGGCGATGAGCACACCCAGGTGCTGATCCGCGTCGACCACGACTGTTCCGCCCGCGTTCTCGCCGACCACGGGCAGGCTGCGTGCGCCCGGGTAGGCCACCAGAGCGAGCGCGGTCTGATTGACCTGCAATTGCTCGCCCAGGCTGTTCATTTGTCGCTGAAGGCCAATCACCTGTGTGAGCAGCCCCGCGCTCACACCAAGCGCGAGCACCAAACCGGCCAAGGCGCCGGACGTCGAGAAGGAGATCCGGCGGGGTGAGGCAGCCAGGCGGCGTTCCTCGGCCAGCGTGGCCAACAGCTTGGCGCGCACGCGTGGGGGAGGCACGCGCTCGGCCACGGCGTGCAGGAATCCTTCGCCGATCGCCTGGTAGGCCTGCGCTTCGTGCTGGCAGGATGGGCAGACAGCCAGATGCGCCCCGAGCGCGGCGGCCTCCTTGGCCGTCAGCGCACCCAGCGCATGGGCTCCCATCGATTCACGTGCGGCTTGATGCGAGTAGGGTTTCACGCAGATGACTCATGAGCGGAGAAACGCCCGCCACCACGAGATACGCCTGGCCGCAGGCATTTGGATTTGCCGGCGAGCGAGGTTCCGATCTGGCCTGGCTGTCACGTCGTCTTCGCATTCAGGCTGTGACGCCACGGCCGCTTCCACAAAGCGCAGGCCGCCCTGCGTCGCAACCGCGTTCCATGCGGGAAGGCGCGGCATCTGCCGGCACATGGAGGGGGCATTGACGGCCGCGGTCTTGGACTGGTTTTGACACTCGCCGGTGTGTTTGAGCTGCGAAAGCAGCGAGGCAGGGACCTTAGCAGCGCCTCGCTAGTCGGAGGCCGTCCATTCCTTTCGCAGCTGGGCCATGCCGAGGCGAATGCGAGTCTTGACCGTGCCGATCGGCCAGCCCAGCACCTCGGAAATCTCGCTGTGGCTCAGGCCGCGATAGAAGGCAAGCTCGATCGGTTGGCGCTGGGTTGCGGGGAGCGCGGCCACCGCCAGATGCAACGCGCGCCAGCGCGCTTCGTCGCCCTGACTGGATTGATCCGGCAGGATGGCCCATGTCTCATCGGGATCGGTCTCATCGTTCAGGGGCGGCCGGCGCTGCTCCGCACGCAGGCGGTCGATAGCGGTGCGCCGGGCGATGGTCAGCAGCCAGGTCGAGACGGCGCCGCGGGCGGGGAGGTAGCGATCGGCGTGCACCCAGAGTTTGAGGAAGACGTCCTGCGTCACTTCCTCAGCCGCCATCGCCTCGCCCAGCACGCGCGTGGCCAGCCCAAGCACCTTACCGGCGTAGCGGTCGTACAGGTGCAATAAGGCGCGCTGGTCCCGGGCGGCGAGGCCCGCCATCAACTGCTGATCGGTTGCTTCCGACAAGGCATGCCCCCGCAGTCGTTGGCGGTCATTATATCCAGCGCCTCGCGCGGCCGCGAGAGCTGGTTGGGATGGCAGCAGGCTCGTCATTTGTGATCAGCGCCAAGAGCAGCTGCTCGGTGCTCAGATACTCGTCGCGCGTCGCGGCAGCTTGGCACTTGGCCTCGCCGAGCACATCCGCCGCCCGTGAGAGTCCAGTCGAGGATTCGGGCGTGCCCAGGCGCGGTTTGGCGGCCACCTCGTGGGTAAGTTCGTCCATCAACGCCTGGGGCGCGACGCCCACCTGCGAAGGGATCTGCCGGACGACACCCTCGGGTTGGCCCACCAGATCCAGCAGCACATGCTTGGGTTCGATGGCCGGAGGGGGGAGTTCGACGGCAATCTGCTGGGCGTCGAGAAACGCTTGTCGTGCGCGTTGGGTGAATTGTTCGAGGTTCATGACTCCTCCCCGACCGACGGGGGGCCAAGCCTCGAGAAAGGGGATTGCAGGCGGCCCCGAGCGCCGGCCAGTGGTTCTGGGATAGCCTGACTCTTGGCGGGGCAGATCAGATTCGCGTCCGCGCCCGGCTAGAGGAATATTGACTCAGGCCTCATCGACCAGCACCATGACCCGGTACGTTTCGGCCGAGGCGAGCCCTCGCGCTTTGCCGTCTTCGGCAGCCCACTCGCGCATGCGCCGGCCGATGTCGGACTCGCCCACCTGGCTCTTGTGCTGCTTGAGGGCCGCGATCTTTAGGTCGATCGTCTCGGCGATATCGATCCACGTATCCGGCTTCTCGACCCCGTGCAGGAACAGCTTGCGAACGTTGTGCGGCTCAAACCCCTCCTCGAGCAGGTCGGGGAAGATCAAGCGTGTGCCGGCGGAGGGGAAGACCGCATCGCACGCGGCCTGGGCGGCGGCGCGGTGGTCAGGATGATTGATGTAGCTGTTGCCGTAGAAGTGCGCGGTCGGGTCTCCGCACACAACGACCTCCGGCTGCACTTCGCGGATGACGCGGGTCAGTGTGCGCCGCAGGCCAAGATCGGCCACGAGCTCGCCATCCGGATAGTGCAGAAAGATCGTTCGCTTCACGCCCAGCACACGGCATGCGGCCAACTGCTCGGCTTCGCGCAACCGTGCCAGCGCCGGCCGCGAGTCCGCGCGCAGGCGGGGGTCATTGCTGCCGGCATCGCCGCTGGTGATCACCACCGAGACGATTTCACTCCCGGCGCGCGCCCACTTGGCCAGCGTGCCGGCGATGGTGAATTCCTGGTCGTCCGGGTGGGCATGGATCGCCATGGCCCGGCGCGGGGCTGGCGGTTCATGGGCCGGATCCACTTTGCGCACGGCCATCTCGGGGATGGAGGCGTCGGGGATCTGGGGCACGTCATCGCTCATGGAGTCCCTCGCGGAGAGGCGATGAGGGCCATTCTACTCCACGCGTCGCCTCCCACCGCGAGGGCCCGCGGCAAAGGCTGCGCGAAAAACAAACGGGCGGAGGGGCCGGCCGCGCCGGCTGGGCTCCGCCCGCGAAGGTTGCGAGAACAGGCGCTTACTCTTCGGTTTCCTCGCCGGTGAGTTCCTTCTGGCGCGCGGCGATAACCGTCTGAGCCACGTGCGACGGCACATGCTCGTAGTGCGAGAAGTCCATCGAGAAGATGCCGTGCCCGCCGGTGATCGAGCGCAGATCGGTTGCGTAGCGCTGGATCTCGGCCAGCGGCACGGCGGCGGTGATAGTGCTTTTGCCGCGCTCGCTCTCCATGCCGTGCACCCGCGCGCGGCGCGTGTTCAGGTCGCCCATCACGTCGCCCATGTTGGCCTCGGGCACCACCACTCGCACGTTCATGATCGGCTCGAGCAGCACCGGTCCGGCGCCCTGCACGGCCAACTTGAAGGCCTCGCGCCCCGCCACCTCAAAGGCAATCGGCTTGGAATCGACCGGATGCTCCTTGCCGTCGGTGATGGCGACCCGCACCGCCCCCACCGGGAAGCCGGCAATCACCCCGCGCTGCATCACGCTGCGCACGCCCTTCTCGATGGCGGGCATGTACGAGTTGGAGACTGCGCCGCCGAAGACCTCGTTCTCGAATTCGAAATCGCCCTCGGCCAGCGGCTCGATGCGCAAGTGCACCTCGCCGAATTGCCCGGCACCGCCGGTTTGCTTTTTGTGACGGTACTGCGCCGAATTCGATTTGGTAATGGTTTCGCGGTACGGCACGCGCGGCACCTCCACCGCCAGGCCCACCTGGAACTTGGCCTCGGCGCGGCGGATGGCCACGTCGATGTGCTGATCGCCCATCCCCTGTAGGATGGTCTGTGTGGTGGACGGCTGGTTGTGCCACGAAAGAGTCAAATCCTCATCGCACAGGCGGGTCAGAGTCGGCGAAATCTTGGCCGCATCGGCCTGAGTCTTCGGGCTGACCGCCACTGAATACAACGCCTGCGGGAAGCTGGGCAAGGGGAAATTTAGGGGATGCGCCTTATCGCACAGCGTGTCGCCGGTAGCGGTTGTCGAGAGCTTGGCCACGGAGGCGATATCGCCGGCATGCACCGCGGCGATGGCGATCTGCTCCTTGCCGCGCGAGATGTGCAGCGTGCCGACGCGTTCCTCGACGCTCTTCTTCGAATTCCACACTCGGCTGTCGGAGCGGATCACGCCCGAATGGACCCGGAAGTAGCTCATACGCCCCACGAAGGGGTCGGCCGTCGTCTTCCATACGAAGGCGGCCAGCGGGCCGCTGTCGGCGGCGGGCAAAAGTTCCTCACCCGATTTGCCTTGCGCCGCGTGCGGCGCCACCTCGGCGGGCGATGGAAAGAGCTGCAGCACGGCGCGCAGGATCGGCTCGAGGCCGTTGCCGGCGGTCGAGGCCGCGACGAACACCGGGATAAAAGTGCCGGCCAGCACCACCTTGCGGAAGCCTCGCGCGACTTCTTCGGCCGAAAGCTCCTGCCCGCCCAGGTACTTCTCGAGCAGAGCATCCTCGCCCTCGGCCGCGGCTTCCACCAGCGCCACCCGCGCCTCCTCCGCCGCCGCTTTGAGTTCGGCGGGAATCTCGGCTGTCTCCTTGCCTGCGCCGGCGCGGGCCTTCATCGCCAAGAGGTCGATCACGCCCTTGAAGCTTTGCTTCTCGCCCCACGGCAGCTGCACCGGCACGAGCTTGGCCGTGGTCAGCCCCTGGGCCGAGGCCAAAGCCTGCTGGAAGTTGGCGTTATCGCGATCCATCTTGGCGATCAGCACGAAGCGCGGCAGCTTGTACTCGTCGCAGTATTGCCAGGTCAGCTCGGTGCCTACCTCCACACCGGCCACCGAGTCGACCAGCACGATGGCGGCATCTGCCACGTGCAGCGCCGACTTGACCTCGCCCACGAAATCCGGAAACCCCGGCGTGTCGAGGACATTGATCTTGTTCTCTTGAAACTCGATGGGAATGACCGAGGTGTAGAGGGAAATGCAGCGGCGGATTTCTTCTTCGTCGAAGTCGGATAGCGTGTTTCCGTCTTCTATGCGTCCCATGCGGGTGGTGAGTCCGGCCACATGCAACAGCGCCTCCACCAGGGAGGTCTTACCGGAACCGCCATGGCCGACCAATGCCACGTTGCGGATCCTCTCGGCAGCATATTCCTTCATGAGGTGATCTTGCCTCCGGCCTAGGGGAGTGTCGAGCGACTGCGAGCCTTGCGGCGCGCAGGAAAGGGCCGAACTGAATTGTAAGAGATGCCCCGCCCGTTGTCAAAAGCGCGCGGAGCAGGTCAGCGCTTGCTGCGCCAGGTCATCCACGCCGCCATCATCGCCGGCAGGGCGAGCAGTTCGGCGTCGATCTTGAAGCGCGTGTCGGGGAAGGTGAGCGCAACCACCGGCCACAACCCGAGCAACGGAGCGATGAGCACATACAGGTGCCGCTCGAGACGTCGCGTTGCTATGAACACGAGCGTTGCCGCCAAGAGCGGGAGATACAGCAGCTTGTAGAGCGCGTAGGCCAAGCCAGGCAGAACGTCGATGGGCGCGAGAAGCGCCGTCTGGCCATCGGGCGCGAGGAGGCTCAGGCTGGTGTAGTTGGGAATCTTCTCGAGATTGAACCAGTGCCAGGCCGACTTCAACACGAGCCGCAAGCCGAATGCGGCCGGGTCGGCCTTCATGAAATCGATGGCGCGCCGAGTGTAGGCCTGGTCGCGTTCGGCCTCCGGCAAGGTCCCGAATCCCTCCGCCTGCGCCACCGGCCCGAGAAACACGTCGACATCGTAGTGAGGATGGGCATGCAGGTAGGCAGGGTGGTTTCCAAGATACAAGTTGTAGCCTCCGTTGGTGGCCAGGCGGAAGGCGCCCACCTGGCGCAGGTTGAAGGTACACAATAGCAGGCCGGAAGCGGCGAGGCCCAGCAGAGCGAGCGCCCAGCCGCGGCGCAGCGCCGCGGTTCGCGAAAGGGCCAGGGCGATGAGAAACGCGGCGGCCGCGACGAAGAAGCCGGTGACGCGAGTGAACCCCAGCGCGATCGCGACCAGCAGGCCGAGCAGCGCCATCCCTGCGGCGCGCCGGTCCTCCGCCTCACGCCTTAGGGCGCTCACGACCGCCCACAGCATGAGGCCGCCAAAGACGAACTCGAGTGCGGCATCGCGCGAGAGCAGAAAAGTCCACAAGGCATAAGGATTGAGCAGCGCAAGCAGCCCCACGGCAAAGGCGGGCAGCGGGGCCCCGAGCGCGCGGCGGGCAAGACCGTACAGAACCAGCATGCCGGCCCAAGCGGCCGCCAGGTTGAACAGCCAGGGATCGGGTAGCGGCAGGCCGGCCCACTGCAGTGCGATGGCCATCGCCGGGAGGAGCGGCGGATAGAGTGCCGTTTGGGGGAAGCTGCCTGCGCGCCATGCGGCCTGGGCCGCTGCCAGCGTGCTCTGCAGCTCGGGCACCAGGCCACGCGCCGCGATCAGGCGCCGCACGACGACGTACTCGAGGGCAAGGGTCAGGCTGAGCAGAATCAGGTGCGCCGCCGGGTGCCGCAGCGTGCGCCGCAGGCTTTCAGTCACATAGCCCTCGCAGCCTTCGGCGGAACAAGGCGAAAGGCCGTCTGCGCGTCACGGACGGAGTGAGGTGATGAGCATGGTGAGAATGATCATCAGCCCGATCACGGCCGCCACGATGGACTGCACACGCCTGCGGCGTACTTCTCGCGAGTCCTTGCCTTTGGTCATGCGCTTCTCCGCTGCTTGAGATCGTGCGGTGCATCCGAGCCTCCCTCGCAGAACGACCGCACGTTTGGATTATAGACGTTCCTTGATGGTCACGGCCAACTTCTGGGTGATGCCCGGCACCGCGGCCAGGTCGGCCAGCGAGGCGGCGCGAATCCCGCCCAGGTCCCCGAAGGCTGCCAGCAGCGCCTTGCGCTTGCCCGGGCCGATCCCGGGGATGGCATCCAGCTGCGAAGCCAGCCCGATTCGAGTGCGCACCTCGCGATGATGACTGACGGCGAAGCGATGGGCCTCATCGCGAATGCGCTGCACCAGGTACAGCGACTTCGAATTGCGAGGCAGGAGGATCGACTCGGCCTGCCCCGGGCGGAAGATTTCCTCGTGCTGTTTGGCGAGCGCTGCCAGCGCCACGCGCTGGCTCAGGCCCTGCTCTTCGAGCACCGCGGCCGCCTGGGCCAACTGGCCTTTGCCGCCGTCCACGAGCAGGAGGTCGGGCAGCATCGAGAACGATGCATCCGGCTTGCGCCCGACCGGCAGCGCCTCACCGGTCATGTCCCGCCAGCGCACGAAGCGCCGCGCGAGCACCTCGCGCATGCTGGCAAAATCGTCCTGGCCCACGACGCTGCGGATGAGGAAGCGCCGGTAGTGGGCCTTGCGCGGTGCGCCCTGCTCGAACACCACCATGCTGGCGGTGATGGCCGTCCCCTGTAGGTTGGAGATGTCGTAGCATTCGATGCGCGCGGGTGGCGCGGCGAGCCCCAGCGCGCGCTGAAGTTCGGCCAAGGCCTCCACCTGCCGGCTGCGGTCCGCCGCCCACTGTGCGCGCAGGGCGGTCAACGTCGCGCTGGCGTTCTCGGCCGCCATTTCGAGGAGTTCACGCCCGACCCCCGAGCGCGGCACCACCAGCTCGGTCTTTTCCCCGCCGCGCCGGCTGCGCAGCCACTCCTCGATGATGCGTGCCTCATCGACCTCGGTGGGCAGCAATACCTGCGAAGGAATGTGCGCGCTCTCGTCGTAGAACTGGGTCAGGAACTGGCGCATGACCTCCGCTTCGTCGGTTTGCTGCGTCCCCTCCAGCACGAAATATTCGCGGCCGATCAGCCGCCCGTTGCGGATGAGGAACACCTGTACACACGCATCGCCGTTCGCGCGCGCCAGCGCGATCACATCCGAATCCATTCGCTCGGTGGAGATGATCTTCTGCTTTTCGACGACTTTGTCGATCGCCTGCAGTTGGTCGCGCAGCGCGCCTGCCTTCTCATAACGCTCCTCGGCCGAGGCGCTGGCCATGTCCTGTTTGAGGCGCGTCACCACCACTTCGGTCTCGCCCTGCAAGAAGCGGCACAAGTCGTCGATTGTCGCCCGGTATTCCGCCTGCGCAATCGCGCCGATGCATGGCGCGCTGCACAGGTGCAGGTCGTACCACAAACATGCGCGCCGGTCTTGGCCGGTGATCACGCGGTCGCAGGTCAGGTAGGGGAAGATCTTGCGCAGCACGTCGAGTGTCTGATGCACGGCCCACACGCTCGTGTACGGGCCAAAGTAGCGGCTGGCGTCTTGCACCATCTGCCGCGTCACGGTCACTTTAGGGAAGGGGTCGGCCCAGTGCACTTTGATGTACGGGTAGCGCTTGTCGTCCTTCAGGCGCACGTTGTACTTGGGCCGGTAGCGCTTGATCAGATTCATCTCGAGGATGAGCGCCTCGAGTTCCGACCCGACCAGGATCCATTCGATATCCGCGATCGTGCGCACAAGCTGCGCGGTCTTGGGTGTGGCCTCGGCCGCGGCGCGGAAATAGGAGCGCACTCGGTTGCGCAGGTTTACCGCCTTGCCGACGTAGACCACTTTGGCGGCCGCATCCTTCATCAGGTAGCAGCCGGGCTTTTGAGGCAGCGTGTCGAGGATGCGGGTGAGGTGAGGCGAGAGGTCCATACCGTGCTACTCGCCGCGATTGTATCACGCGCCCTTATCGAATCTTCATGGGGAAAATGTCGGTCGGGTCAGCCCTGGCGCCAAGCCTTTCTTCACACGCCTGCAGCCTTGGCAGGCGCGCGCCACATCGCGCGGTCGCAGGACGGATCGCGCGGGCGCGCGACATCCGCGTGCATTGAAGTGGCTGGGTTGCGTGTGATTGTCAGGCGGCCGACTGGGCGGGCAAGCACTGCGGGCACGGGCACAAGCCGCGCAGAAATCCCCAGTTGAAGATGCCGGCGTGGTGCCCGTCGCCCCAGGTGAGCGTGAGCGCGTAGTTGCCGACCAGGCTGACCTCGTTCAGCGTGTTGCGCGGGCCGGGGGGGTCGGGCTGGAAGAACTCGCTCGGGTCGGGCGGGCGGCCCATATTCTCATCGCCGCCGGCGCACGCGGCGCACGGGCACGAAGCGCGCAGCCCGCGCCAACCGTATTCGCTCAGATGTCCATCCTGCCAGCCCACCACCAGCATGCGCCGCGTGCGGTTGAGAGTGATTTCCTGCGGGCGAGGAACTGTCATAGGCTTCTCATCGCGCGGCAAATTCGTCCAGCCGCAGGCTGATCACCTGGCTGGCGGAATCCGGACCCATGCTGATGCCGTAGATGACCTGCGAGGCCTGGACGGTATTGCGGTTGTGGGTGATGACCACGAACTGCGTGTTGCGGCTGAGCTCGGTGAGCATGTCGCGGAAGCGGCCGACGTTCGATTCGTCGAGCATCGCATCCACCTCGTCGAGCACGCAGAAGGGCGTGGGCGCCACCCGCAACAGGGCAAAGACCAGTGCCACCGCGGTCAGGCTGCGCTCGCCGCCCGAGAGCAGCCCCAGCGGCTGCGCCCGCCGCCCGGGCAGGCGGGCCTGTATCTCGATGCCGGTCTCGTTCAGGTTGTCCGGATCGGTCAGCTGCAATTTGGCCGAGCCGCCGCCGAAGAGCTGGCTGAAGGTCTTGGGGAACTCGATGGCCACCGCATCGAACGTCTTGCGGAAGGAGTCCTGCATCATCTGGTCAAGCTCGCCAATCACCTGGCGCAGCTGGGTCTCCGCCTGCGAGAGGTCGGCCACCTGCTCGGTCAGGAATTCGTAGCGCTCCTTCACCTCGCGGTATTCCTGGGGCGCCTCGGGGTTGACCGCGCCCATGCGCCGCATCTGCGCCCGGCGCCGCGTCACGAGCTCCTCCACCTCGGCCGGCAGTTCCTCCACGCGCGGCAGCTTCTGCACCAGCTCAGAGATGGGCAAGGGCGTGGGGCCGGTGACCTCGCTGGCGTATTCGAATTCCACTAATCCGAAGTCGTCCTCGATGCGCCGGCGCAGGCCTTCCAGTTCTTCCTGACGGCGCACAAGGTCCACCTGGGCCTGGGTGTAGGCGTGCTCGCTCGAATGCAGGTGCGAGCGCGCCTCAGCCTCGGTCTGCTCCAGCCGATTGAGGTCGGCCTCGTTCGCGTCGAGCTGCGATTCGGATGGAGTGATCAAGACCTGCGTTTCTTCAATCGTCTTGGAAAGCTGGCTTTCGCGTTCGCGCAGGTCAACCAGGCTAGGCTCGAGCGATTGCCGTTCCGCGTCTACTGCGCGCAGCCGGGCGCGCCGCTCCTCGAGCGCCTGACGTGCGCGAGAAAGCATGCTCTGGCTGTCGGCCACGCGCGATTGTGCCTCGCGCCCGGAGTGTTCGAGGAGAGCCAGGCGCGTCGACCACTGGGCGGGATCCTCGCCGAGGTCCACCCGCACCGTATCTTCGAGGCGCAGCGCGCCCGGAGCCAGCAGGCTCTTCTCGTGTTCCACCTGGCCGCGCAGCGTCTCGACGGCGCGTTCGGCTTCGGCGTGCACGGCGCGCGCGCGCTCCGTTTCATCGTTCGCTTCCCGGCTGCGGCGTGCCTTCCATTCCCGTTCCGCCTCAAGTTGGGCCAGCCTCGCGCGCGCGGCCTCGGCCGCCAGGCGGGCGGCCGCCTCGGCCTGCTCCAGACGGACGAGCTCGCCGCGTTGAGCGGTCTCGCTGGCGGATAGTTCAGCCAGGCGGGCTTCGGCCGCGGCCACTTCCACCTGGGCCTGCTCGCGCTGCTGGTGCGCGGCTCGCGTGCGCGCCTCGATCTCGCGCCGCTCACGCGCGCGCGCCAAGGAAGAGGGCGGTTCGCCGCGCCCGGCGACCACCGCACCCGCCGGGTGAAATACTTCGCCCACGAGCGTCACCGCGCGCGCGTGGGGTGGCAAGGAGCGCGCCACCCGGCGTGCCGCGCCTCGTGACCGAACCAGGACGATCTGGCCGAGCAACACGTCAATCGCCGGGCGGTAGGCTGGCGGCCCGCTCACGTAGCGGGCGGCCAGGCCGATCACGTCCTCGCCGGCCGGCACGGCCAACGGTTCGAGCGGGGTCAGGTCGCCCAGCGGCAAGAGAGCCGCGCGCCCGCTGTCCCTTTGGCCCAGCACCTCCAATAGCGTGTCCACAGCGGCGGCATCGTCGACCAGCATCGCATCGAACAGTTCGCCGAGGGCGGCCGTCACGGCCGCCTCGTATTCCGCCGGGATCTCGAGCACGGCCCCCAGCGCCTGCAACCGCCCCTGCACCTGGCCGCGTTGACCTGCGGCCATCACGGTGCGCACGCCGCTCGAGTAGCCCAGCCCTTCGCGTTCGTCGTGCGCCAAGCCCGCGGCCCGCGCCGCAAGCTGCTCTTCGGCCGAAACGCGCGCCGCGGTCCTTTCGCGCGCAGCGGCCAGCGCCACGCGCTGCGCTTCGAGTTCGCTTACCAGCGCCCCCAATGCACGCCGCGCCTCGGCCAGCCGCTCGCTGGCCTGCTGGTGCGCGGCATGCACGGCCTCGCGCTGCGCCGCGGCGTGCTCGATACTCTTCTCCACCTGGCTGTGCTCGCTGCGCGCGGCCTCGGCCGTGGCAGCCAATCGTTGCAGGCGGTCGTTCAACTCGGCCAAGGCTGCGGAGTGGCGTGCGCTGTCAGCCTCCAGGTCGAGCGCGTGCTGGCGCTGGGCCTCGGCCTTGGCGGCTCGCTCGCGGCGCTCGTTCTCGCGCGCTGCGCGCGTGGCCTCTGCGGCGCTCAGTTGCTGTTGCAGGTCGGCGGCCTCCGCCTGGAAGCGCACCATGTCTGCCTGCCCGAGGCGTGCGCGCTCTTCAAGTGCCGCCACGTCCGCCTCGGCTGCGCTGAGCAGCGCCTGCGTTTCTTCGCGTGAGCGCTCCAGTGAGCGCACGTGCTCCTCGCTCGCGGCGAGGCTGCGGCCGTGTGTTTCGCGCTCCTGATGCAATTGGGCCGCCTGGCGGTGCCAGGCGTTGAGCTGCGCGCGCAATGTGGCGAGCTTGGCGCGCAAGTCGATCAGGCTTGTATCGCTTGCTTCTTGCTGCGAACGCAGATCGTCGAGTGTCTTCGCAGCCGCCTGAGCCTGCACGTGGGTGTGGGCCATCTCCGCCTGGCTGCGGTGCCAGTGGAATCCGTACCAGAGGCGCAGCACGTCCTTGAGTTCCTGGCGGATGGTGTCGAATTCCGACGCGCGCTTGGCCTGGCGTTCGAGCGATCGCACGCGAGGCTGCAGCTCGGCCAGAATATCCTGTACGCGTTCTAGGTTGTGCTGGGTGGCTTCCATGCGGCGCAATGCGTCTTCGCGCCGCGCGCGATACAGACCGATGCCCGCGGCCTCCTCAAACAGACGGCGCCGCTCCTCCGGCTTGAGCGCGAGGGCCACATCCACTAACCCTTGGCCGATGACGGTGTAGGTGCGCTCCGCCAGGCCCGTCTGCGCCAGGAGCGCTTCGATGTCTTTCAGGCGCACGTGCTGGTCGTTGAGCAGGTACTCGTTGCCGCCGTCGCGATAGGCGTGGCGCGCGATGGCCACTTCGGTGTAATCGATCGGCAACCCGCCGTCGCCGTTGTCGAAGGTTATCGTGGCGGAGGCCATGCCGGCGCGCGGCCGTTGCTCGGAGCCGGCGAAGATCATGTCCTCGGTCTTCTTGCCGCGCAGCAGGCCATAGGATTGCTCGCCCAGCACCCAGCGGATGGCATCGGCGATGTTGGATTTTCCGCTGCCGTTGGGGCCGACGATAGTGGTGATGCCTTCGGCAAACTCGAAGTGCGTCTTCGAGGCGAAGGTCTTGTAGCCGTGCAGGTCGAGAGATTTGAGTCGGGGCATAGGATGCGCGCCGCGGGGCACGCAACGCCCCGCCGGCGTGGCGGGGTGTGCTCTTTATTATAGCACGTCCCCCACCGGTGGGGGTTGCCGGCGCCAAGGGGGTCGGGAGTGGGGGCGCACGCGAGCTTGATGCTGCGACGTGCGCAGCTACAATCGGTGGGCGAAGCGGCGGATCCACGCCCTCACCATGGAGGCTCACATGTCGGTGCCCTGGCTCTACCTGCTCTCGACGGCAGCGCTCGGGGTGGCATCCTTTGGGCTCTTCCGCGTTCGCACCCGGCGTGAGTATATGGAGAAGGGCACGCTGTCACGCCTGTCGAGCGTCCTCGAACTCATGGTGTGGCTTGCCTACGCAGCGATACCCTACATCTACAACCCGCCGTGCTGGCCTTTCGTGTGGAGCTGTCAGCCGTGGGTGCCCGCGGCCGCGGCGGGCACCCTCTACGGGCTCGTGGCGCTCGGCGCGCTCATCGGCTTTGGCTCGATGGCATGGCTAGGGCTGGGGCATTCGTTCGGCCAGAAGGTGGGTGACCTGCTGCAATCGGGGTCATACTCGCTCTCGCGCAACCCGCAGATCGTGGGAGGAACGTTGATGGTCGCGGGTGTCGCATGGCTGTGGCCGTCGTGGTACGCGCTGGGTTGGGCGGTGCTGTGGCCGGTGATGTTTCATCCCATGGTATTGACCGAGGAAGAACATCTGCAGCGCGTGTTCGGAGAGGGCTACCGCCGCTACTGCGAACATGTCGCGAGGTACATCGGGCGAGGCAGACCCCCGCCTGCGTGAATCGCAGGAGGCAGATCCGACAGCATGCCCGCTTCATCGCAACCGGCTGACGAGTTCGCCTTCGCGCGGGCGCTCGATCCGGTGGTCGCACGTATGGATCCTGTCGTCGCCTCCCGTGCACAGCGGGTTGCGCGCGCCGTGCGCGACCCCGGAGCGCGAGCCCGGGCGCTCGCAGTTCTCTCTCGCACCGTGCCTGAAGGCGAGCGGCCGGCCCTTCTGGAGGAGGCACTGGCAGCCGCGCGCGGCATTGGCGACCCGAGGCGCAGGGTGGCGCGCGAGGCATTCGAGGCGGCAATGAGCATTCAAGGCGATTGGCTGCGCGGGCGCGCGCTCTCAATGCTGCGGCGCATCGCCCCGGCCGAGGTGCGCAGGCAGGCGCTTGAGGCGGCGCGTGCGCTGATGCTGTGCGTCTATGCCGGGGATTTACCCCCCGAGGCGTTAGAGCGGCTGCTGCAACAGGTGGAGTCGATTCGCGATGACTGGCTGCGCCAATCGATATTGGCTTCCCTCGCGCGAGCACTTGCCGCGGCCGGTGCTCGAGCGCGCGGTGGACCTGGCGCGCCGGCTGCACGGCGGGCCACGTGCGTTGGCGCTGGCCGAACTGGGGCATGCCCTGCCCGATTGGGAACTGGCGCTGCGGGAGGAAGCATTGGCCGAGGCACGCGGCCTGGCCCAGCCGTTCGAACGAGCGGAGACACTGACCAGGTTGTTGGCGGAGATGCCGGAGGAATTGCGCCCACAGCCCGCCGGCGAAGCGCTTGCCGCGGCGAGAGCCGTCAGCGACCCCGCAATTCGGGCCGCGCGGCTGGCCGACCTGCTCGAGTTCCTGCCCGAGGGAAGGATGAGCGAGGTTCTGGGTGAGGCCGGGCTCGCGGCTCGCCAGGTCGGGGACCCGATCCTGCGGGCCGAGCGATTGAGCGGGCTGATCCCGTATCTGAACGAGGCCGAACGGGCAGCGGCAATCGGCGAGGTGCTGACTCTGTTTGAGGATAGGGCTTGAGACTCTCGCCGCGCGGCACCTGCTCGCAATAGCAAAGAGGTTTCACCGCCAGTTGGAGGAAGGCAGCGAGACCTCGCGGCGCGACCAGGCTGCGCAGCACGTGCATGCCATTCTCTGGTACGCTTAGCCCATGTCGGTCTTTGGACCCGCGCTTCTCATTTGTGCGCTCGCGCTCAGTTGGCCGATCTTTGAACTCGCCGCGGCGCGGCTGATCCCGGTGAGCCTCGCAGGGCGCGCGCACTGGGCAGTTCGCTTGAGCCCGTGGTTGCGCAACCTCGGGCTGCCGTATCTGGCGCTCATGCTTGGCGCCGTCGCCGCGCGGGATATGGGCCTGGGCGGTCACAGCCTTCTCGATTGGGTATTCGGCTTGCTGCTGGCGGGCGGTGCGGCGGCTCTGGGTTGGAAGCTTCGCCAGGCGCAGCCCTGGCCGGAGGCTACGCAGGCTGCGCTCGACGAGGTACGCTGGTCGCTCTACCGTGCTCTGGCCTGGGGCTGGAGCGGGTCGCTCGTTGTCGGCCTGCTGGCGGGGTTTGGGGTATCCCTGGTTGAGCGTGCGCTCGTGCGCGCAAGTGAGACCGGTACATTGCGTGTGGATCGAGACGACGGGCCATGGCTAGTCCGCTCGTTGACGTCGGCCGCACTGTTTGGTGTCGCGCACAATCTGTGGCCGAACGTCCTGGCTCGCCTGGCCGCGCCGGCAGGTTCTGCACTGTGGCGCCAGAGGCAAGGCCAACCGGCTGACTCGCCTCGCGCGCCGCGCGGCTAGCGTTGTCGTGGCCGGCCCAGCGCTGACTGTGCCGGCAGGACGGGCGCGTATGCCCTTTGCACAAGATATCTACTACGCTCACTCTCCCCGGGCATCCGGCAGGGAGGGCACGCCCCCGCTGGTTCTCATTCACGGGGCGGGCGGCTCGCACTTGCACTGGCCGCGCGAGCTGCGCCGTCTGAGCATCACCGATGTGTACGCCCTCGACCTGCCGGGGCACGGCAAATCGGAGGGCGTGGGGCGCCAGAGCGTCGCGGCCTACGCCGAGTGCCTGCGGGAGTGGATGAAGGATGCATGGGTGCAGCGGCCGGTGGTTGTTGGGCACTCGATGGGCGGGGCCATCGCCCTGCAGGCGGCGCTCGACGCGCCCTCGGCGCTCTCGGGCCTGGTGCTGATAGGCAGCGGCGCGCGCTTGAGGGTCGCCGAGGCCATCCTGCAAAGCACGATGAGCGAGGAGACAATGCCCCAGGCGATCCAGGTCATCGTGGAGTGGTCGTACTCCGCCGGCACGGCGCGCGCCCTGCGCGAGCTGTCGGCGCGCAGCCTGCGGGACACACGCGCGACGGTCTTGCACAACGACTTCGTCGCATGTGATGGGTTCGACGTGATGGCCCGGTTGGGGGAGCTCCATCTGCCGGTGCTCGTCGCGTGCGGAAGCCAAGACCGGCTGACACCAGAGAAGTACGCGCACTACCTGGCTGGCCATCTCCCCGACGCGCACCTGGTGATGCTCCCCGGCGCGGGGCACATGGCCATGCTCGAGCAGCCGCAGGCCACGGCCGATGCGGTGCGGGCTTTCATGCAAGAACGTTTTGGGGTGGGTGCAAAACCGTGAGGACAGGCTACGGCTTGGCGGCCCCCAGCGCATCGAGCGACGCGAGCAGGCGGGGCCAGATAGCCTGAACCGCACGGGCACGATGGCTCAGGCGATTCTTTTCCTGCGGAGCCAGCTCGGCCAGCGTCAGCCCGCGGCCTCGCACCCGGAAGAGCGGGTCGTAGCCGAAACCATTCGCTCCGCGCTCCTCGAGAAGTATCTCACCCTCGCACACGCCTTCGGCGTACTGTATGGAGCCACCCGGGCGAGATAGCGCCACCCAACAGCGAAAGCGCGCCGGGCGAGGCAGTGCCGTTCTGCTCAGCCTCTCGCGCAAGTAGGCGCGCCGGCGGGCATCGTCCGCGCCCTCGCCGGCGTAGCGCGACGAGCGAACGCCCGGTTCGCCGCCCAGCGCATCCACTTCCAGTCCCGAGTCGTCCGCAAGGGTGAGCAGGCCTGAGGCCGCTGAGTAGGCCAACGCTTTGGCCTGCGCGTTTTCGCGATAGGTTGGCGCGTCCTCTGAAACAGTGAGATGCAGGCCGAGGTCGGCAGGGAAGACCAGGCGTGCAGGCAGAGGGGCGAGCAAGGCGCGGTATTCCTGCATCTTGCCGGGATTGGTCGAGGCCACCAGGAGGCGTGTCTGAAGTCGCTTGGGCATGAGGACCCGGAACTCACCCGGCCCGTCGGGGTCCATGATACTCCCGACGATGCGTGGAGGCAGCCAGAGCGTCGCAGGACCGTGAGCGAGCCACGACGCGGAGTGCCCGGTCCAGATCGTCTGACGAACCGAACGACTTGCCCGGCCATCCGATTGGAGTTCGCGTGCCGCGAGGTTATACTTCCGGCAACTTGTGAAGGGTGAAACGAAAATGCGCCGCTGGCAATTCTGGGTCGGGGTGCTCGTCAGCGCGGGGTTTCTGTACCTCGTGTTGCGTGGCTTGCGCCTGGGCGACATGTGGCAGGTCGTGCGAGCGGCCAACTACTGGTGGCTGATCCCCGGCGTGGCGATCTATTTCCTTGCCGTGTGGGCGCGCACCTGGCGCTGGCACTACCTCTTGCGCCCGCTCCAGAGGGTGCCGCTGCGACGTCTCTTTCCAATCGTCGCCATCGGCTACATGGGCAACAACATCTACCCGGCCCGGGCCGGCGAGGTGCTGCGCGCGTACATTTTGCGCCGCAAGGAGGGCATCCCTTTCACCGCTTCCTTTGCGACGATCCTGGTCGAGCGTGTATTCGATGGCGTCGTGATGCTGCTGTTCGTCTTTGTCAACCTGCCCGAGCTGGCGCAGCTCACGGCAGAGTCCGGCTTCGTCGGCTCCATTCAGCAGTTGGCGTTGGTTGGGACGGTGGCCTTTGTGGGCGTGCTGCTGGTCTTTCTGCTGGCGGCGATGTTCCCGCGCCGCACGATGACCGTCGTCGCGTGGATGATCGCGCGAATCGTCCCGCAGGCCTGGCGCTCGCGCGTGGGGCCGATCGCTGCCCGCTTTCTGGACGGCCTGACCTCGCTGCGTTCCCCGCGCGATGCGCTGATGGTGTTCATCACTTCGGTCGTCGTGTGGCTGCTTGAGACGGGCAAATACTGGTTTGTCATGCACGCCTTCCCGTTCAAGGTCAGTTTTTTCGCCCTCATGCTGATGAACGGCATCGTCAACCTGGCCACCACCATACCTTCGGCGCCGGGCTACGTGGGCACCTTCGACGCGCCGGGGATTGCGCTGCTTATGGCGTACGGCGTGCCGCAGGCGCTGGCCGCGGGCTATACGCTGGTGCTGCACGCCGCGCTGTGGCTGCCGATCACGCTGCTCGGCGCGTGGTACATGACGCGCGAGAGCCTTTCGTGGGCCTCGGTACAAGCCGAGGTCGGGCGCGAGGCAACTCCTCCGGGCGGAACGGTTGCCCCGTCCCCGTAACCTTGTGTCATTGCGTGCCCCGGTGCTCTTAAGGGGCGAGCCTCCGCTGTTGGGTGGCGCGGCAAGCTCGACCTCCACAACGGGTACGCCTCGTGCTTGTGATGCTCAGCTGCAAGCGCACTCCAAAACTGCCACGTCGGGCTACGCCCTTCCTGCAATGACAAACCAGTTCATCCGTCATCGCGAGAGGGGTTGCGCCACGCAGCGGCGCAACACGAGGTAGCGATCTCGGCCACAACTGGCGAACCACGTCGTGCACTTGCAGCGTCCCTCGCATCGCTGGCTGAGAGTCCTCGCGGCCGAAGGCCGCTCGGAATGACTGTGATGTATGCTGTTCCCGATGCCGCGCGATGGTGACAGACCACGGTTGCTTCGCGGGCTTGCGACCTCCATTTCAATGACCGGCTAACGCAAAGCGGCGCGCAAACGTGTTGCGCGCCGGTCAGAGTAAGGAGGGCGGGCCAGAACGCGCGCGGCAGTGGCGCGCAGCCCCGCTTCTAATTCAGTTCGTCCTCGATGATTGAGGTGAAAGCGTCCAGGGGTTGGGCGCCCACCAGCGGGCGGCCGTTGATGAAGAAGGTGGGCGTGCCTCGCACGCCGAGCTCGAACCCGTCGCGCTGATCAGCATCCACTTCGTCGTTGGTCGCAGCGCGTGCAACGCATGTGGCGAAGCGTTCGAGGTCGAGCCCCAGGGCCTGGGCGTAGGCAGTGCGCGCCTCGGCGCTCAGACCGAGCTCGCTGGTGAAGAGCAGGTTGTGGTATTCCCAGTACTTGCCTTGCTCGCCGGCGCATGTGGCGGCGATGGCCGCTGGGCGCGCTTCGGGATGAATCTCGTCGAGCGGGAAGTCGCGATACACGAAGCGCACTTTGGTGCCGTAGGTAGCGATGAGTTCGCCGAAAACCTGCACGTGCCACACTCTGCAGTACGAGCACTGGTAGTCGCTGAACTCGATGATCGTCACCGGCGCATCCTCGGCCCCCAGGATCGGGTCGTCGTCGACGCTGACCTGTACCCGTGAGGGACCATCGCCGGCGGCGGCCTTCGTCCCGGCGGGCGGGGAGGCCATGCCGCGCACGACGTAACCCGCGCTGAAGGCGACGACCGCGAGCAACAAGCCGCCCAAAATCAGGCGCAGCCTGCGGGTGGCCGGGGCGGAGGGCGGGGTGGCCTCAGAAGTCATAACGGCGATTGTATCATGCCCCTCAAGGTCGTTAAGGTTTGAGAATGCGGATGGTATAATGCGCACCATGGCCGCATCAGCGGGTTGGTTGGATGCGCTGCAGCGTACGCGTCGAGCCGCATTCGGGCGGCTCGCGGCACTTCTGGGTGCAGGCGAGATCACACCGTCCGTTTGGGAGGAAGTGGAGGCGCTGCTCATCCAGGCCGACCTGGGCCCGGCACTGGCCGCCAAGATCCGCGCCGCGCTGCAATCCGAAACCGGCCGGCTTGGCCTCGTGCGCAAAGACGAGCTGCAGCAAGCATTGCGGGCCCAGCTTCTCGGCCTGCTTTCGTCAGCGGAGGAGTTCGTCCCCTCCCAGCGCCCGTCGGTCATCCTCGTGGTTGGGGTGAACGGCTCGGGCAAGACGACCACCATCGCCAAACTGGCCCAGCGCTTCCGCACGCGCGGCCATTCGGTGCTGCTGGCGGCTGCCGATACGTTTCGAGCGGCGGCCATCGAACAACTTGGGGAGTGGGCGGCGCAAACGGGCGTGGAAGTTGTGCACGGCAAAGCGCAGGGCGACCCGGGCGCCGTGGCGCACGATGCCGCCCAAGCCGCGCTGGCGCGGGCGATCGACATTCTCCTCGTCGATACGGCCGGACGCCTGCACACGCGCTTCAACCTGATGGAGGAACTCAAGAAGGTGCACCGCGTTCTGGGCAAAGTGGTGGCGGGTGCACCCCACGAGACCTGGCTGGTGCTGGACGCGACGGGTGGTCAGAACGCGCTGTTTCAGGCGCGTGCCTTCAAAGAGGCGGTGAATGTGACGGGCGTCATTCTGGCCAAACTGGATGGCTCGGCCAAGGGCGGGATGGCCTTCGCGATCCAGGCGGACCTCGGTCTGCCGGTGCGTTATGTTGGGCTGGGAGAAAAAAGCACCGACCTGGCCCTTTTTGATCGAGAGCGTTTTGTGGACGGACTGCTGGCGGTCGACGGCACGCCGCTCGGTCCGCTCGCGTGATGAGGGAGGATGCAATGGACGACCTTGCCGGACGCTTGAGTGTGGCGCGCAACAGACTCCAGAACCTTTTGGTGAGTCTTTGACCTGCCCAACAAAGAAAAAGCTATGGCTGCGCTCGAGGTGCGCGCGGCCGATCCTAACCTGTGGCAGGACTCAAAACAAGCCCGCGCGGTGATGCAGGACCTGGCGCGGGTGCGCGCCACGGTGCAGGCCTGGCGCGGGCTCGAGCGCCGCGTGGCCGAAGCCGACGAGCTGGCCGGGCTGGGCGACGAGAGCCTGCAGGCCGAGCTCGAGCGCGAGGTCCTGGCAATCGAAGGGGAAATCAACCGGCGCGAGCTCGAGGCCATGCTGGCGGGCCCTTCCGATGCGAGCAATGCCATGCTGGCGATCCACGCCGGTGCGGGCGGGACCGATTCGCAGGATTGGACGGCCATGCTGCAGCGCATGTACTTGCGCTGGGCCGAAAACCACGGCTACGAAGTGGAAGTGCTCGACCTGACCGAAGGCGAAGAAGCCGGTATCAAGAGCACGACTCTGGCCATAAACGGAGAAAACGCTTGCGGGTATCTGCGCGCCGAAAGGGGCGTGCACCGGCTGGTCCGTATTTCACCGTACGACTCGGCCAACCGCCGCCATACATCCTTTGCGCTGGTGGAGGTTTACCCGCAGGTGGAGGATGCCGGCGAGATTGAAATCCCGGCGGGCGACATCCGGATCGAGACCTACCGCGCCTCAAGCGCCGGTGGGCAGAACGTGCAGAAGAACGAGACGGCCATTCGCATCACCCACTTGCCGACGGGCATCGTCGTCACCTGCCAGAACGAGCGCTCGCAGACCCAGAATCGCGAGAATGCCATGCGCGTGCTGCGCGCGAAACTCCTGGACGTGCAGCGCGAGGCGCAGGAGCGGCAACTGGCCGAGATCAAGGGTGCGCACATCAAAGCCGAATGGGGCAATCAGATCCGCTCCTACGTGCTCCACCCGTATCAGATGGTGAAGGATCACCGCACCGAATACGAAACTGGCAATACCGCGGCCGTGCTCAACGGCGAGATCGACCCATTCATCGCGGCTTACTTGCGCTTCTCGCTGGGCAAAAAGCGATAACTGGACTGTCGATACCTCTGACTCGTGTGAGGGCACAGCACGCCTTACAAGTGACCTCCCACGTGCGGCCTGCGCACGGATGCCCGCCTCGGTGAGAGCGCACAGTGGGTGCCGGGCGACACGCGCATGCCGCTCCTCAGGCGTAGCCGGGAGGCTTCGCCTGCTTCAAGCCTTTCGTGCATCCATTTGGCTTGTGGTCGCGGGGCTGCCTCGACTGAGGCAGCCCCGCGGTTTCTAATCTGACGCGCAAGGAGCGTGTGTTGTGCGCGGACGGGTTACTTGGCAGCTGGTTGCACGGCCGCGCGGCGCGGCCGCCAATTCACCACTCCAATGCCTGCAACGATAAGCGCGGAACCTGCCATGAAGCGCCAGTCCGCGTGCTCGTCAAGGAATAAGATGCCCAGGAGGAGCCCCACCACCGGGAAAACGTAGGTCACCATGGTCGAGCGCGTGGGGCCCCACTGGCGGATGAGGTGAAAGTACAGAAGATACGCAACGCACGACCCGAGCAGGCCGAGCCAGAAGAGGGCCACCCAGGTGATGGGCAGCACGGGGAAGCGCACGGGTGATTCGAAGACGGGCAACGCCAGCCACATGAAGAGATCGGCGGCGATGAGAGGCAGCATGGCACTGACCAGCGGTGCCAGGTTGCGGATCTGCGTGCGCGCGTAGACCGAGGCGCCGGCGTACGAAACGGCCGCCAGGATCACCGCGCCCTGGCCGAGCAGGCTGGCGTGAATCGTGCCTGGCTCAAAGTCCTTGCTAAGGAGCACCACCACCCCGGCAAAGCCGACAGCCAGCCCAAGCACGCGCGGCAGCGTGATGCGGTCATCGTGCAGCGCAAAGTGGGCGATAAGAATAGTGAACAGCGGCACCGTGCCGTTGAGAATCGACGCCAACGAAGACGGGATGCGCGTCTCGCCCCATGAGATCAAAACGAACGGCAAGGCCGTATTGATCAGGCCGAGCACCGCCATGGCCACATACGTCCGCGCTGTGCGCGGAAGCGCAGGCCGCGCGACCGCCGCCACCAGCGCCAGGCCGAGCGCGCCGATGAGCACACGCAACGCCACCAACATGAACGGGCCGATCTCCTGGACGGCGATCCGGATCCACAAGAACGACGAACCCCAGATCAATCCGAG
>Ga0315274_10000239_pt1 | contig 85165 bp, 62 predicted proteins | sample YL17G02_20_MG_FD_203700 | JGI IMG/M metagenome (GOLD analysis project Ga0315274, IMG submission 203700) | Sediment microbial communities from Yellowstone Lake, YNP, Wyoming, USA - YL17G02_20 | ecosystem: Environmental > Aquatic > Freshwater > Lake > Sediment | place: USA: Wyoming | collected... | reverse complement strand
GAATCTTTCTTTAACAATCCTCAATTGGCGCTTACAAGAAAATTTTTCGAAGGCAAGATGTAAAGATTATAAGATGAAACCATTATTAAAGTTCTTAAGGAAAAAAATTAGAATGATTATACTAATATTAATTCTTCTCTTCATTATCATTGTAGTAGTTCCGCTTCGGTTTACATTTATGATAACACACAATTCATTTAAGAGTGAGGAGGTTTTTACCAATCCAAAATTACTTTTTCAAATTGATTATGAAGACATCGAATTTACCACTAAGGACAATTTGAAAATTAAAGGTTGGTTGATAAAGAGCAAAGAAAATAGAGCCACAGTTATTCTCTGTCACGGGCTTTTTGCCACAATGGATGATATGATTGATTGCATCCCCTTTTTACATCATACAGGATATAATGTGGTCGCATTTGACTTTAGAAATTGTGGTAGAAGCGAAGGCAAAATCACAACATTAGGTTATTATGAAACGGCAGAATTGAATTCGGCAGTAGATTTTGTCCTCAAGCAAGAAAGTTTATCACATAATATAATCGCCTGGGGTAAATCAATGGGAGCCGCAGTTGCTTTGCTTGAAGCATCTAAAAATCCTAACATACAGGGCGTCATTGCAGAGAGCAGTTTTTTATCCTTTAAACAAACCATAGCACATCATGCAAAGTTACTTTATGGGTTACCCCCATTTCCAATGGTTTATTTAACAATTTTTTGGGTGAAAGTAAGAACAGGCATAGACCCTGACAAAGTAGATATAATAAACGCTGTGAAAAAATTAGATGATAAACCTGTATTGTTTGTTGGAAGCGAAGCAGACGAACGCATTCCTGCTAAGGATGCTAAGAGGTTATTCGATGAATGTTCAAGCAAAAACAAAGAACTCTGGATTACTAAAGAAGGCGAACACGGCGGAATATTCGATGCGAATAAAAATGAGTATGAAAAGAGGGTGATAGAATTCTTAGATAAGATGAAGTATGAGCAATTATAAGAATCACAAGTGAAAATTCACTTGCAAAAATTTGTATTGTTATAATATTATCAACTTTATTATTTTAAGTTATTTAAAATTAATTATCGGAGTATTGAGAAAATAAAATATGAAGAGAAATCAAGAACAGTTTATTGTAAATAAAAAAGGAGAGAGGAAAGCGGTGGTTCTTCCAATAAGGGAATATGAAGAATTATTAGAAGACCTCCGAGATCTTGCGATTATTGCTCAACGTCGAGATGAATCTACAATAACTTTCGATGAACTTAAGAAACGGTTGAAAAAAGATGGGCTTTTATGAAATTGTGTGGAAAAACTCAGCAGAAAAAGATTTGCGGAGTATATCGCGTCAACAAATCCCAAGAATCATCAGAGCTATTGAGTTACTTTATAGTAATCCATTTCCACTTCAATCTCGTAAACTCAAAGGTTCAGACCGAGACTACCGAATACGCATCGGAAATTACAGGATACTTTATCGAGTAGACACAAAAACAAAAATAATAGTCATTTACCACATTCGTCATCGTAGAGAGACTTACCAAAAATAATAGGGCTTCTTATGTATTATATTTTAGGATTGGTTTATTAAAGAGGTTTTGAGGTTACGGTTGAGATAATCCATTTATTTTTTATACGTTTTAGTTTATAAACTTCCTTCTTAAACTTTTTTTGTCCTTTGAATTCATCGCTTCTTTTACAGACGATTGTCGCATTGTAATTATCCGCATCAGAAGTTAAGACCTGTTCAAGATATTGCTTTATATCGCGTCCATTTGTATCAAGATAGCACTGTTTTCTTCTTGCAATATATTCTTTAAGAGATAATCCACCTGTCATTTCATTGCTCAATGTTCTGAATTCGGTGGTAAAATCCTCAGTATTCCAGGACTCAATAAACGCTTTCACAACATCTTCCGGTCTTTCGGGATATGGTTTCTCAGATGTTTCGGTAGGTTCTCTATGTTTGGTTGAGACATATTGTTTTTTTCTTAAGAGATATTCGACTCTACCAAGAAGAAGAAGCGGATCAAAGGGTTTAGCAATGAAATCATCCGATTTTAATCCTGCCTTCCAGAAATCTTCAGGTCTGTCGGATTTACTCCCCAAAGCAGACATAACTAATATTGGGATGTTTTTATACTCATCATCGCTTCTGAGTTTTTTACAAACTTCAAGACCGGATAAAACCGGCATCATCAAATCGAGTATGATTAAATCGGGTTTTTCAGAATAAACTTTCTCCAAGCCATTTGCGCCATTGTTTGCACTTATGACAGTAAAATTTTTCGTCTTAAATATCGTTTCTATCATTGTTATTATGTCAGGTTCATCGTCAATTATGAGAATTTTTTTCTCCATCATCTGTTTATCCTTATGGTGCGAGATTTATCTCGCATTGTAGGGAACGGTCGCGACCGTTCCCTACAAAACCCTGAAAGGGTTTTGTATATCAGCCCAGCGTAATCACGCTGGGTATGAGTATCTACACCATTCACCAAACCCTGAAAGGGTTTCGCAAAAGCAATAAGTGAACAATAATTTCTAAAAATTTATTATCTCGTAAAAAGATGCGACATAAATGTCGCGTTATATTCGTAAATAATGCTCAAGCTTTTACTATCAATTGTAAATGTTATAAAATGAAAATTATTTTTTTAGCGCTTTAAAGTCAAGATTTTTAAAATAATCCTTTTGTAAGGAACGGTTTAAAACCATTCTCTACATTTTATTATCTATTACAAACTCCCTAATCCGTAGTAGGGACGTGATATATCACGTCTCTACAAACTACATTCTTTTCGGAATAATTTGCTGGCGGATAAGAATCGTCGCTATTGACTTTGTAATTTTCGCCAATCCAACGCCCATAAATATAGCATAAGCAGGAAAACAGAACATAAAGTAATGTTCCACAAATAATTGTTTTATCGGCGTTAACAAGAAAATAACAATAATCGGGACAAATAAATTTAGGTAAATAATCAGCTTGTTTCCCTTAATACTGAATATGAAGAGAATTGTAAATATTGCAAAACAAAATAATCCCCAAAATCCCCCAACGGGCGTGTATGTTTGAAGACCATACATAAATAAAAATCTATAGAGAAGAAGCGGAATTGAAGAAATAGTTGCATGCGCAACTCCATAGAAATCGGTTGATGTAATTCTTAACTGCTTCAACAATATCGGCAACCAGAAGAGAAATCCAATTATTACGAGACTTTGTATCAAAAGCCATACCCCAATTTTTTTTGTAGGGGAATATTGTGAGATGTTCCTGTTTGTGCGATAAATCGCACCGCTACTAAAAGCGAGGTCACGTGACCTCGCCTGATATTTAACAAAGAAGTAGATATTCTGAAACAACATAACAAGAAACATATAGTAATGCGTATAAAGACCCGCAACAGTTGATAAAATATACCCAATGGAAACGATCGTTAATTTGTGAAAATTATTTCCTTTTAATTTTATCAAAACTAAATAAAACAAATAAGTCGAAATTAAACCAAGAAGCATTATAAACGTGGGATAGCGAATGGTTTGTGCCCAGAATGTTTCAAAGCGCGATAGTGAAAATATGAATGCTGATGAAAGGGCTATTTTATAGTCATAAATCCTTGATGCGAATCCGTAGAGTAAAATTAACGTGAGTGTTGAAAAAAATATCCCGGGTAATCTGAGAACAAATTTGTTGTTGAAAAATGATGTCGTATCAGAAGCTAAAACTTCAGAACTTGATTTCATCTCAAGCAACGATGGACTAACTAATTTCATCCAGTAATGAATCAGGAGATAATATAAGGGTGGGTGGGGTTCACGAGTTGAAAGTGTGTAAAGGAGCTCTCTTGGTGACGTAAGGGCGAATTCCACCGCTTTGTATTCGTCCACATAGACAAATTTACTGGAGAGTTTACAGAGTCTTAATGATAAAGATATAATTAGAATTATTACGAAGATTGCGATACGATATCTGTATATTAGAGAGTTATAATTTGCACTATCAGGCATCTATTATCCTTTGGAGTACGAAAACTGTAGTAAGCTACCGCACTCCAAATTTGTATTTTCCCAATAAAAATTGTTTTAGTTCATCAAAATTGAAAAATATTTTTTCTGTACAGCCAACGATCCATCCGCTTATCTCTTTTAAATCTATTCCACAAACGAGATAGACGGGTATATTGTTCAAAAAAGCAACAGTAAGCTCGCCGTGTGTTCCTCCACCGATAGTTGTATATTGATCCCAGAGACAAATCACATAATCCGCTTCGTTCAGAAGAACATTAATATCAAACTTAATTATCTTTCTGACAGTTTTCTTGAATCTTTCGGTGTCGGATGTTTTCCATTTTCTGAAATTCTTTTTCTCTTCAGCAGTTAAAGAAGAATATTCACTAATGGCTGGATTGTAAAAATTATGATTTAATTTCTCCTTTAAAAACTTCCCGATTTCTTCTCTCCAGGCTCTTCCGCCATCGGGTGCCTTTTCTATGGCTCCAGCAAGATATGCATTCATTCATAATTCTCCATAAAATAATTAGCAGGGATAAACAGAATATATAGGATAAAGTAGTTGTAGGGGACAGGCATGCCTGTCCCCTACATAAAAATACTCTGCGACCTTTGCGATTTCTTTGTGTCCTTTGCTGTTAAACATTTTATTTCTCTTGATCTTTCTGCCATTCGTGAAGTTCTTTTTTTGCCTTCGGTATTAGGCTCTTATCTACCAGTAAATCAAGCCCTGTTAATGCAAGTACTTTTGCCGAGAGAATCAATCTCTCTCTTCCAAGCTTTGACACAACTGCTTGAGCGAACTCTCTGGAATGTCCTGGCATTATTTTGTCCGTGACGGACATATAGGCATGAATGGCAGGAATCTTATGGCTCACATTTCCAATATCGACCGAGCCCATCCCCTTCTCTTTAACAAGAGAAATTTTTAGCCCAAGCGATTCGAGATTTTTTCGGTATTGTTCTGCAATGGTCTTATTGGTATTCATCTCGAGATACGGCTTATCTAATGTGCTGAATTTTACTTTAGCTCCAGTTTGAATTGCCGCTCCTCTTGCGCAATCCTTTACTTTTTTCACAACCATATCCAGCTCTTTTTTTGTTGCCCCTCTTAAACTGAATTGTCCAATTGCTTTGTCAGGAACCACATTTGCCCTTGAGCCACCGTATTTGATTATTCCGGGAATTCTTGCTGTCGGGGGTAATTGTTTTTTCAAATTATTAACCGCAACAAATGTCTGAATAAGTGCATCAAGGGCGTTGATTCCCATCCAGGGAGCGGCAGCGGCGTGGGCTGATTTCCCAAGAAATGTTACTTCAAGTCCTGAACAAGCTAATGAATGTGAATCAACTTTTGTTTCAATGCTGGGATGAATCATCATCGCGGCGTCAAGCTCACCAAATGCACCCTTTTCAAGCATTGTGATTTTGTCGCCGTGGTTTTCCTCGGAAGGTGTTCCAAAAACAATAACACTCCCAGAAAGTTGATCAATAATAAAACCAAGAGCAATCCCCGCAAAGGTGCTTGCCGTGCCGATAAAATTGTGTCCACAACCGTGTCCGATTTCTGGCAATGCATCATATTCGGCAAGATACCCAATAGAATATCCTGGCTTTTTACCTTTTTTAACCGCCTTGAATGCGGTTTTGAGACCTACTACAGGCATTTCAACATCAAAATTATGTTGTTGTAATTCGGAAGCAAGGAGTTTTGATGCTTTCAATTCTTCTCTTCCTAATTCGGGATTATTAAATATAAAATCACTGACTTCAAAAATCCTCGTTCGTAACGAATCAATTTTTTTAATTATTTCTTTTCTTAATTTTTCCGTGTTCATTTTTTTTCTCCTATATTTGAGACTCCTGAAATGCTCACTTATTTGTCATTCCTGCGGAAGCAGGAATCCAGTTATATTTTTTCACAGAATTCCGGGGATTTGTCTCAATTGTAAACACGTGTTATCATTTCTTCAAGCCTTTCATAATGGAATGTGGAGTGCGGTAGCTTGCTACCGCTTTATCTGGCGAGACCTTGGTCTCGTTTATTTGTAGGGGACGCATATATGCGTCCCCTACTGTGGAAGCAAGCTTCCACAAAACAAAGCGAAAGCAAGCTTTCGCACTCCAAAGAGTAATTTATAGATTAAAGACTAAATTCTCTTATCGCATTATTAGATAGAATATCTCTTTTCACAGAATCTGAGAGATTTAGCTTGAGCAAATTTTCAATTTCAATCTTCGGGTCTTTCATTGGAAAATCCGTTCCGAAAAATACCTTCTTATATCCGTGTTGATTGATTTTTCTAACAATCTCCTCATTACTCAAGTGGCTAAATGCTAATGAGGTATCAATGTATATATCGGTGCCTATAATATATTTATCAACATCATCCTGCATAAGAAAGCCGCCGAAATGCGCAGCAATAATTTTTAGCTTGGGAAATTTATCGTGAAGCTTTGCAAGTCTCTCCGGAGAGGCTTTGGGATTAGTCGGAGACGTTATCTCATATCCTGCATGAAACATCACGAAAAAATTATTTCCTATCTCCCGATATATCTTAAACATTGCTTCATCATCAGGATAGAAGAATTGAAATTCCGTCTGGAATTTTATTCCATGGATGTCATTGTCAGCAAGTTTCTTAATCTCTTTTTTGTAATCAGGATAATTCGGATGTAAGGCACCAAAACCATTAAACCTGTTTGATTGCGATTTTACCTGAATTAGCCAATCGTTTGCGGAAGGGACTTGCTCAGGTTTTGTCGCCACCATTTGCAAGAACGAAATCGAAACATTTGCATCGTCCATATAACGCAAGAGAGATTTTAGTGTGCCGTCACCAAGCAGTTTGAGAGTATACAGACTTTCAAGAGATTGAATCGCCTTTTCCGCAATCCTATCAGGGAAGGCGTGAGTATGAATATCTATAATTTTTAAATCTTTAGTAATAACGTCAAAATTCATTTCCAAATTCGTTATTTCAACTCCCTACCTATTTCAAATGCTTTGATATTCATTTCGTGAAATTTTTCTTTAACACTCTTTTTTATCACATTAATCCAGATTTCTTTTTTGAAAGGTAAATAGTTCGACAATAATCCTATAACAATGACATTTGATGTTCTAACATCTCCTAAATTTTGTGCCAACTTGATACCATCAACTATGTGCAATTTCGGAAATGTTGCTTTTAGAATTTCATCGATATTAGGAGGATATTGTGTTTGACCTGTGAGAACAGTGATTGGAGATATCTTAAAATTGTTTACAAGGGCGACGCCATCCTCTTTTAGATAATCGGCAAACCGTAAAGCCTCTAATTTTTCAAGTGATATAAGGAAGTCCGCTGAGCCTTTCTTGATGAGAGGAGAATAAACTTTTTTGCCGAATCGGATTTGACATACGACACTCCCGCCTCTTTGAGCCATCCCGTGCACCTCGTTATTTTTCACATCGTGACCGCTTTGCATCGCTGCCATTGAAATAATCGTGCTTGCCAAAATTATCCCCTGACCACCTACACCCGACAGGAGAATATTAACAGTATCTTGAGTCATATTATTTTCATATCCTTCAGTTCTTTGCGGTTTCTCTCTTTGCTTCTTTTATTGCATTGAATTTGCAGACCTGACAGCATATATCGCAACCTGTGCAGAGGACAGAATTAATCTGTACCTTGAATTTTTTATGGTCAATAGGAATCTTTTCCAATGCGGGACAGCCGACTTTCAAACATACACCACATCCCATACATAACTCAGCATCTATTTCATTTGGTTCAATTTCTATCCCTTTTACATTTAATATACAGGGTTCGGTTGTAATTATAACTGAAGCTTCATTTGAATTTATCTCTTCTTTAAGAATCTGATAAGTCTCTTCAATTCTATAAGGATTAACTTCTCTGACACGTTTAATTCCCAATGCCTTCGCAATCTTACTAATAGAGATACTTACTGTCTCTTCATTTTTAATCGTTCTCCCAGTTCCGGGATGATTCTGATGCCCTGTCATCGCTGTTGTTCTGTTATCGAGGATAATAATTGTGCTGGCACCTTTGTTGTAGGCAATATCAAGAAGCGGTGTCATTCCCGAATGAAAGAAAGTGGAATCACCAAGAACGCCAACTACATTTTTATAACCAATTTTATCCATACCATGACAGGCGCTGATACCCGCTCCCATACACAGAATCGTATCCAGCGTTTCTAAGGGAGGAAACGTTGCGAGACTGTAACAACCAATATCACCGACTACCGATACATTGCATTTTTTCAGTGCATAAAAAATACCGCGATGAGGACATCCTGGACAAAGCACTGGCGAACGTTTCGGTAAATCTGGAATGCTGTTAAAAAATTTTTTCTTAACAATCTTTTTCCCTGATAATTTTAACTTGGCTTCTTCTAAAATATCCAAATTTAATTCGCCAATATTAGGTATAATTTCTTTCCCGATTACTTTTATGCCGAGTGATTTGATATGCTCTTCGAGAATCGGGTCTAATTCTTCAATCACGACTAATTTCTTTACCATAGAAGCAAATTTTCTGATTGTTTCATCTGGGAAAGGATGGCTCATCCCCAACTTCAGGATAGATGCCTCAGGAAAGACCTCTCGGGCATATTGAAAGGATATAGAACTCGTAATAATTCCTAATTTCTTATCATTAAGAATAATTTTATTGATGTTTATCTTGTTTGCGAGTCTTTCTAATTTTTTAATTTTATCTTCTAATTTTACTCTCATTCCCCGTGCATAAGCCGGAACAGTCACATACTTCAGCGGATTTTTATCAAAATGAATTTCATTCGGGTTTTCTACTTTTGTTCCAAGCTTAACGATGCCTTTGGAATGAGAGATGCGAGTTGTTGAACGAAGAATCACAGGTATGTCATATTTTTCTGATATGTCGATTCCGATTTTAACAAAGTCTTTAGCTTCTTGAGAATCGGAAGGTTCAAGAAGAGGGACTTTAGCGAACTTCGCATAATTCCTTGAATCCTGCTCGTTCTGTGAAGAATGCATTGAAGGGTCATCGGCAACAACAATCAATAAACCACCCTTTACTCCCACGTAAGGTAGCGTCATTAAAGGATCAGCGGCAACATTTAACCCAACGTGTTTCATTGTAACAATACATCTCGCCCCTGCCCAGGAAGCACCTGCGGCTGATTCCAAAGCGACTTTCTCGTTGACTGACCATTCAGAATATATTTCGAGATATTTTGATATGTTCTCTAATATCTCAGAGCTTGGAGTTCCCGGATAACCTGCGGCAAAAATGATGCCTGATTCATAAGCGCCTCTTGCGATGGCTTCATTTCCAGATAATAATTCTTTCTGATATTTCATTTTTGTTAAATCTTTCGGAGATTTTTAAGAATGTTCTTATTTTATTTTAAGGTTTTTAATATTAAAATTGCAGATTACTTCATAATTTATAAAAGGCAATAAAAAATTAACCTTAGGTGAATACGTTTTTTCTTTTTACGGTCTAATTTAATATCAAAGTAAGGAACGATTTGAAACCATTCCGTACGTGATAAAAAAGAATTGCATTTCAAAATGCGTAGTCTTATTTGTTTAATCGGGTAAAATTAAATAAGGAGGAGAAGAGTAATGCAAAGATTCTTGTTGGTGATTTTAATCATTGGTTTGCTTGTCAATATTGCTGTTTTTGGTGATACCGAAAAATCTGGCAAGGATAAGGCTTGTGAATGCAAATGCCAAAAGAAGTGTGAAGATAAGGAATTGAAAAGTAAGGATGGGCAAGAGTCCAAAAAAGAAGAATGTAAGTGTGAAGCCTACAAAGATATTCGTCGAACATTTTTCCCGCTCTATTCATATAAATATAATGAGAAGACTGGCGAAAAAACATTTTTTATAATCCCCTTGCTCTCAGGTTCTTATGAGAATTGCATAGGCAAAGACAAAATGCTTTTTAAGACGAAATATTCTATTCCCATATTACTTTTCTGGCTTGAGGTAAATGGTGCAAATGTGCCAGGGCAACCATACGGAAAAATTTTTGCCTGGATCCCTTTGTTTACCTTTTATACTCATTGGAAATATGAAGATATGAAAGGCACTATATTTAATTCTCTCCTCTTTTTAACAGAATATACGAGTTTAAATGAATGCAAATACTTTGCTTTATTAACTACTCCGTTTATAAGTCCCTTTTGGGAATATCAAAAGTATCGCAGTGAAGACTGTTGCCAATATTTGAAAAATATTGATGAGAACAGCGAAGATTGGGAAAAAATGAGCGGATTAGGACAAGGATTTGTCGCTATCCACGAACTAACAGGATTACAAGGTCCTTCAGTAATGCAAGAGGGAGTAAAGGAGTACTTGAAGGTAAAAGAAGATTATAAATTAGTTTCTATTTTTTATCCCTTTATTTCAAACTATAAGAGTGAAAATAGAAAGAGACTTGAAGTCCTTCCTTTCTTTAGTTGTTCAAATGAAAAAGGAAAAAAGAGCTTCACCCTTATACCCTTATTTCTTGGTTGGAAATCTGATAAGGGACTAACATTAGAACCCAAAGCTATTCTAAAGTGGTTTCCACTGATAAATTATGATAACTATTTAGATAGAGCAGACTTTTTGTGGCCCCTTGGGGATTATAAAAAGAATGGTGATATAGAGAAATCCACTAACATTGATTTGTTATACGAGAATCGTAAAACAAAATTTAGTAATATTTATTCTTTTGGACCATTTGGAATCTTGGGAAATTACAAAGAAACAAAGGATAAAACAAGTTGTAATGCCCTCTTATTATTATATAACTCTTATAAAGAAAATGGCGTGGTAAAGAGATTTAGTGTGCTTTTCCCCATTTGTTTTTTCCAGGAAAAATATGGCGAGGAAAAATCAGTAACAAAGAGCCTTTTTCCTCTATTCACGTATCATAAAGCTGAAATTAAGGATGAAAAAACTAAAGAGAAAAAATTCACGATTCTTTGGCCCCTACTTACACAACTCGGTAAAGACGATAGGGGCGGATACATAAAACCACTATTCCTGTTTAAGATTCGATATTAAAGACTAACATCTTTTTGGATACACAGGTAGGGGTCAATGAAAATTATGTGTTGTTATGCGAGATTCATCTCGCATAACATTGCGACATAAATGTCGCACCACATTTTTATTGGGGCTGTTCGTGAATTGCTTCTATAGTTTAGGCTTGTTTATCAAATAGAAAACCTTATTCCAAATCTTTAGGCTTCTCGGGTGGAGACCCCTTTTTACCACTCTTAACCCATTCTTGATAGGCAAGATAGTATTGTCTCTTCTCATCAAGTTTCCCCGTAGCCACTTCACCCATTCCTATATATTCAACTTTGCCATTCTCTGAAACTCTTCTAAAAAGCTTCATCAGTTCATTCTTTATTTTCTGTGAACCTATCGATTGCGCCTGTTTTATCTTATTTAGTAAAGACTCGTTACCCAGTCCAATCTTCTTAAAAACTTCAAGAATTCCTGAACAAATCTTCTCATTCTTTGTATCAAGATTCTGTATTAACTCATCAAAAGCCTCATCCCTGATATACTTATTCACATCCTTCCCACCGTATTCACTTAGTGCATTTATGATAGAAGTACGAATAATAGTATTTTTTTCTTTCAACATTTTTACAAACGGGTCAACAGCTTCTATTCCGGGCTTGCTGCCAATTGCTTCTATGGCAGTAATTCTTTGTGGGATACTTTTCGATGTGGGAATCAAGGGTCCTTTCGCTATCTTGATTAATTCATTCACTGATAAATCACTTAAATTCATCTCAACTGTAGTTTTTCCACCTTTTTTCTCAACTCTCGTAGTTTCTTCTTCTTTTAAAAGTCCCTTCTTTTGTGCATCATAAAGGATTTTAGCCGTTCTCTCGGAAATAAATTTAATCTCACCTTTTTGAACTTGTTTATGGAATCTCGCAAGTATTCCATAAGCCTTCTCGGTCCCTATTTTATCAACTGCATCCACTATCTCAGTCACTATGTCATTAACCGATATTTCTCTCTCAACGCCTTCCTTCGCATCCCAGATTTTTTCAACACCATACGTAGTTGGTGCAAGTTTGTCTACAGACAAGGTCTCAATCAGCATCTTTTCAAGAATAGGTATAAAACTTTCACTCTTAATTTCACCAATCACATCAGCGATAGCAATGTATGCTCCACAAGGTCTTCCAAGATTATTCTCAAGAGCAACTTGAAGCTGAGTAGATGCCGCATCTTTTATTTTTAACATCGCATCAATCGTGGCTTGTCTAAAATTAATCGGCTTATCACTCTCATCTAAAATCGAAGCCCAGGTCGCACGTGGGTTTTGTGACCACAAAGATTTTGTTAATCGATTGACGCCTTCTTGCATTAAATCGGGTTCTATTTCTTTCGGATTGAACGCTAAAGTATTAGTCCCTATAGCAATATTCACTTCAGTATCGTCAGGACTTATATTGAGGACTTTTTTGATTATATCATTCCGCATCACATAATCCATTTTAGGATTTAATAAAAATATTCTTCCGAGGGCATTCAATATTTTTACTCCTGTTACTCTTTTTTCCGGTTCGACATATTTTTTCTTAAAAACCTTTTGAAGCTCGTTTAGAAGAGTCCTGGCAGAAGAAAGGTCAGCGATTGTCCCTAAAGCCATAATAATATAATTATAAGCTACTTCCAGTTTTTTATCATTCAATGCGCTCACAAGAAATGGTACAAACTCCGGGTTTCTCATCATTCCCAAGACCTGAATAATCGATTCACCGATGGTCCCATACTTGTGCTTCTCGGCAAATGACAACATCAATTTTGCAATCTTATGATTATTCCCAACTTCCTCCATTACTTTCATTACAACTCTTCTCTGCCCCAACGCAAGCGTATTATAAAGCCGCTGTTCGATATGTGCTAATTTACTTGTGGCGGAATGCTCCTTTGGCGTGAATTCCTTAAGGAGTTCTATGGCATCGTAGAGGAGCTCTTCACTTTTTTCCGCGAAAATTGTCCGGAAAATTGCCATTATCGGCACGCGGAATTTTTCATATTCTTCATCTGTTAATTTTGACACGGTTCTTTTGGGAGGAAGATAATTGGCAAGTTCAACTGCTAACCGAGTTATCTCCTGAGTAAATTCAACCTCCGCAGTATCAAGACCTGTTTTATAAAGAGCCTTAACTTTAGAATCCTTTGAGGCAATAATTGTATCGATTATCTCTTGAGTAATTCCGTTCTTCTCCACATAAGACTTGAGCTGTTTGATAATTGTATCGACAGTCGCCAAATCATTAATCATACTGCCAAAAACAGTTCCGAGAAAATTGGCAGTTGTCTGATTCGCCTGTTCATTCGTCGGAGAGAACATTTTGAGGATAATATGCAGAGCTTCTGTATCTTTTCGTGCACGAATATATTCTCTAATAACTCTCCCACATCTCTCTTTTGAGAGTGATTTAAGTTTCTTTACCCAATCAATCGTCGCATTGATATGCCTTTTTATAACATAGTCGAATGAGCTTTTAACATCAGATTCCAGAACCTCGGAGAGATTCTTATAAATGTAATGCACAGGAACAACACAAAAATCATCATATACTTTTAACAATGCCTCACCGATTAAAATCCCCTGTTCCCTTAAGGGTAAATCACAACTGGATAGAAAATCCCTGATTTCAAAAATAGCCACTTGATAATTATTATCCCTTATAGCGTTTTCGATTTTCTCGTTAATGTTCATTTCCATAGTAGTGCGACATTTATGTCGCAAGAGATGCGAGCTAAAGCTCGCACCACAATCTTCTTCTTAGAATTTATTCTTATCTTAATACACAAGGAACTATGCAAAATCAAGGATTAATGTGGATGTCAATCTGAAATCTCTGAAAAACTAACCAAAACCAACTGTAGCGGTGCGATTCCCCCCCTCCTAATCCTCCCCCTCAAGGGGGGAGGGAAGGGTGGGGGTATAAATCCAACCGCTACAACTGAAGTATTTCAGAGATTTCAATTTAAGATACCGGGCTGGGGGGACAGAAATGTATCGTATGTCTCCCATTTCCAACAATTTCTTCTTGCATTCAAAATACTTACGTGTTGTGATACTAATCTTCTAAATTAGAAAAAAAATACTTTGTAGGGAACGGTCGCGACCGTTCCCTACTTAGATTCATTGAAAATGCTAAACACAAAAAATACAAATTTTCTATTAAAAATCCTCTTGCTAAAAATAATATATCCTATACTTTTATGCATCTCGTTAACTCTTTTTCTACTAAATTCAGTCTATGCAGGAACATCCCTTGCTGTCACAATTGATGGTGATATCCAGGAATGGAATGGATTATCCCCGATAGCTACTGACCCTACGGGTGATGTATCTGCAGGGAAAATTGACTTCGGAAAATTATGGATAGCAAATGACGATACGGCAATTTATTTACTCATTGAGGTTGGACGAGAGACCATTTTGCAAAATCCAACCAGTTCCGCCGCAGGAAATGATATAAGACTGTACCTTGATGGGGACAATTCAAGCTCAACAGGTTCGCCCATCTCGGGAATAGGTGCTGACCTTATAATAGAATTCGGATACAAATCTGCCACTCTCTATCCGGGTGGCTCATTGAGCCTTAACGAAGTGGGTGTGCTTTCTGGACCGACTCATTCTGCGGATACATTCGAAATTAAAATCCCTTTCGATGTCCGACCCGACTTTGGCATACCTGTTCCCGTCATCACAGCTTCAACTATCAAACTTCTTTTTATCGAAAATTCGGGCAATGACCGAATCCCCAACACGGGTTCAATAACTTATACTCTTTCTACTCAATCGGTTCCTCCTCCTGACCCTATTTCATTTACACGAATGAATACAAAAGATATCCGTATTTTAAGTCATAATGTTTTAAACTCAACACCCGTTACCAATCCGGGTCCATTCGAACGTTATCTGAATGCATTTCAGCCGGATATCATCGGATTTCAAGAACTGAGTGGTTGGACAGCTACTGAGGCAAAGTCATTTGTAGCATCAATTTTGCTCACAGGTCCTGGAGAACAATGGAATGCTATTAAGGTAGCTGATGTTATTACAATAAGTCGCTGGCAGATTCTTGTATCCGCACCCATAGATAATGATAATAATCTTGCTGTTCTTATCAAGCTGCCTGCAGACCGTTCTTCTCATAATCTTGTTCTTTTCAATGCACATACTCCATCCGGTAATAATGATGCTGGGCGTGATAATGAACATGACCATATCTCCGCCACCTGGCGAGATTTGTTAAATAATACCGGTCCCTTCACAATCAAACCTGATGATGCGGTAGTTATGCTTGGTGATTTCAATATGGTCGGTTACGTGCGTCAGTTAAAAACTCTAAGGGATGGTGATATAATTGATAATGTCGCCTGGGGAGCAGACTTCTCTCCTGGACGTCAAAACGGTTCACTCATAAATGTTCCGCTTAGACATTCCCACACACGTTCAAAATACACCTGGAGAAGCGATAGAAGCGATATTGGTTCATATACTCCGGGGAAATTGGATTATATTCTTTTCAGTGACGATGTGGCAACCTTAAAGAGAAATTTTACACTTTATACACCCGAAGTTCCAATGGATATTCTTAACGCTTATGGGCTTCTTCCTCAAGATTCAGTAGACACTTCGGATCATCTTGTAATAATTACTGATTTAGAATTCAAGCGTAAAAGCTCCTTCGTGAATGACTTCTCCCTGTATTGAATCAAGAGTTGTAGTGAGCAGAAATACATCTGTTCACCACAATGACAAGATGGTGCGGATTACATATTCTGCACTATCATAACAATTAAACAATCAAAAATAATTCTTTACATTTACATTATATCTCCTTTAAATTATACTTTAAAAGAATCATTTATTAAATGGCAAATACAATGAAGATTAAAGATGAAAACATATTATCTCTTATTTCCTCTCATTCAGGTATTAATGATAATTTCCTCAAAGAGTTAGGAGAACTCATATACCGCGAGATTCCTTTCGACTCTTTAACCATAAAATTTTCCCCCGAAGAAAATGAGAGCTTGTCTTCAGTAAAAGAGCTTGCGATTTCTTCAAAGGATTTCCCGAAGAAGAAACTTTATGCATTATATCCCTCAGAGGAACTATTGGTTGCTGAACCGGAAGAGGAGTATATCCCCAAAAAGAAAGAGAAGGCAGAAAAAAAACCAAAGAGTGATTCTCTGGAAATCCCACTGAAATTTAAAGACAAAATCATCGGAACGATTAATCTTTCCAGTAAACAATCAATTTATACCGACAACGAAAAGAAATGTCTGGAGAGTATTGCAAAACCCATTACTCTTTTCATCGAAAGTGAGAATTTGACTCAGAAACTCAAAGAAGCTGAAGAATCGTATGAAAAAATAATTAAAAGTAGCGGAATTGGCATAATATTCTTCGATAAAGATGGCAAATGTAGAGACTGCAATGATAGGGCAAGAGAAATTCTTAAGAGCGCATCTAAAAAATGCCTTATCGATGAATTCATACAAACAGGAAGAAAAGATATCCTGCCGGAGCGATTCCTAAACGGCTTGAAAAAAGCCCTTAATGGTGAGTTAAACATCGTTGATTCAATAAAATTGGATACGGGAGACCAGCAAGAGAAAAAAGAAAAATGGATTACAAGCACCTTTTTACCCGTGACTAATGATAAAAATAAAGTGAACAAAGTTGTATGTATCCTTGAAGACATCACCGACAAGAAGGTTCTTGAACACAAATTACAAGAAGCGGAAAAATTGGCTGCAACAGGACAATTAGCCGCTGGCATCGCTCACGAAATCAATAATCCCCTGAGTGGAATAAAAAACGCCTTCTATATCCTCGAAAAAGAATTCCCCAAAGACCATCCCAAAAGAGTCTTTTTCGATATCATAGATAAAGAACTGAATCGAGTATCAAAAATCGTTCTTCAACTTCTTGACTTTTATAGAGTAAAAGAGGATGTTTTCGAAAAATTGGATATCGCAAAGATTATCGACGAATTAAAATTCATTATCTCCGGAAAACTCAAATCGGCTTCTGTAGAGCTCAAGACAAAAATTGATGACACAGCAAGGGATATTATTTCATCGTCTAATAAGATAAAACAGGTCTTTTTAGCCATAATGATAAATGCCATTGAAAGTATGCCGAACGAAGGAGAGTTGACAATCGTTACACGAAAAGGTGACAATGGTATGTATATTGATTTTATCGATACGGGTTGTGGCATTCCAGAAGAACACATAAAAGACATCTTTAAACCATTTTATACAACAAAGACAGATAGAAGCAAATACGCATCGCTTGGGCTTGGGCTCTCGATAGCAAAGGCAACGCTCGATTCAATCGGTGGAGAAATTTCCGTGTCGAGTAAAGTCGGCGAAGGTACTAAATTTACGGTCTTTTTACCAAACAAATTGTAGCGGTCGCATTTATCCCGTTTAGAAATAGATTTCTAACGGGATTTATGCGACTTATAATCATTGTAAATCCGTGTTTATCCGTGTTCTATCTTATTACTACAGATAAAACAAATCTTAAGTTAAAAAGGGGGACTTCTTAATGCACAAAGGCAAAATCTTAATCGCTGATGATGACGAATCCATAAGATTTACTCTCGATACTATTTTTAAAGACGATGGTTATATCACTACCACCACAAAGGATGGAAAAAAAGCCAAAGAATTAATCGTTCAGGAAAAATTCGATGTGGTTATTACAGATATTAAAATGCCCGAAGTAGACGGTGTAGAACTATTGAAATGGATTAAAGAAGCCTACCCACAAATATCAGTCATTATGATTACAGGATACGCATCGCTTGACTCCTCAATAGATTCACTCAGGGCAGGCGCAGACGACTATATTGTTAAACCCTTTGATGTGGACTACTTAAAGATTCAGGTGCAGGGATGTATCAACAAGAAAACATTAGGCATCGAGGGAATAAGTCAGTTGTTAGGAAAACAAGCCTCGAAAAATAATTTTGCTGACGAATTCTCATCTTTACTCAATAATACCTATGATATCCTGATAAACAAAATTCAAACCTCTCTTAAGGATTTATTGGACGAGGAAAAGGACTTGAACAAATATGAGATTCGTTCTGCATTAACCGGACTTCTAAATACCATCAACGAATCAAAGGAAAAGTTTCTCTCTCTTAACCCATCTCATAACCCAAATTTCGATGAGGGCAACATATTAAAAACTACAGAAAATGCTAAGGGGAATTCGGATAACGAATCAAAAAAGAGAACTAAAATAAATAAGAAATCTCCCCGTCGATAAAATCACTGGTTTAATATTTCCCATTCTGTCTTATTCCTGAGCCCCAGCTTAGGAACAATGCCAATCCACCGCTATTTTTGCAAAATATAACAAGGACTCTCATTAATCAAAACATCATCTTTAACCACCCGCTTATTCCCATCTCTATCAAAAACATCATAATCGCTCAGATTTAAGTTTAAATACTTTGATAGCTTGTCGGTTTTATTATCTATTGTCCACATCGTAAAAATCTGTTTTCCATTTTTCTCAAACTCGTAAATGTATGTCGAGATTGGAGTCGGAATCACCTTTTTAAAATTGCTATCCGCAACGGTTTGAATAAGAAACTTATAGGCGTAAAATCCTATTCTGATTTCGTATTCATCAACATTTCCCAAATTCTCTAATTTCTGATACACAGTCGGAGGATAACATCGAAACTTAACATTCTCTATAATAATCCCTTTGTAATAACCTGCCATCTGTCCCCAGTAAACTCGTCTCAGAAGCCCACTTGCCGCAACTATGAGATGATACCTCACAAGATAATCCGCGTATTTTTCTTCAGTGACATATCGTCTCCTCTTTCTTCCTTCTGTATCAAGTGTCCAATATGTATATGTGCAAATCGGATTCTCGCACTTATAAATCTTTGAAATATTATTTATCACCTGCGACTTTTTTAGAAGATTCAGCCGAAATAAATTCTTAAATTTCTCACCCACTATGTGTTTATCATATTCTTCGGGTTGTCCCGCCCTATCGACAAAGAGATTATCTGTCACCATATCAAAATGAATATTCTCATTATGAAGAAGTCTCAATATGGTTATAAGAAAATAGGGTGCGAAATCGGAAATGTTCGGACCCAAAATCTTCACAGGGTACTTCTTGGCAAGTCCTGAAGCGATTTTCACACTCTCCACATAATCACTTATTGTATATCCCGACCAGGTCTGGCGATTGGGTGTCGACCCAATCTCGTAAAGTTTGATCTGTTTATGATATTTGCTAAGGACAGAATCCAAAAACGTTTCCCATCTTTTAACACAGGTTCGATAAATCGAACCGCTACATTTATACATATTGGCAGCTTCATTCTGTGGTTGAACAAGATGCAGCAAGACATCAAACCCTTCATTGATTAAACGATTCAGCCATCGTTCAGTATTTTCTTTATTTGAGGCGGGGCTATAATCTGTCCTAACCGTTTTGATATTCAATTCTCTTAATCGTTCGATGAAATAATCATCCATCTTCTCATCAGGATTAGAGGCGACATTGATGCCAAAAAACTTTTCATCGATTTCGTGCGGTAAAAATGGGGTGATTAAATTTTCTTTTTCTTTGAGATAATCAAAGTAAAACAGAAAAAGATTTATGGGAATCTTAAAATACGAAAGGACATTTTTTACCCTATAGGAAATGGAGTCTGGACGAAACTTGTTTTTTATCTTTACAATCTTCTCTTCTGACATTTAAACTTTCCGATATTAAATAATTAAGACGCGGATTTACGCGAATTAACACAGATCGTATTTCAATTTCAGATTTGAGATTTCTATTATTATACTAAACATAATTCAAGGAAAATATGTTTCGCATTGATAAAGACTTAACTGATAAATTTGTGTTTTATGGAGATAAAAACTTATGGTGCTATTACTCCAGAGAAATTAATCCCGATGAAATCAAGAAAGTTTTCGCAGAAACTTCATTCTTCTTAAATATTCCGAAAGATAATATTCTGCGGGACTCTCGAAATCTCCTTGCTCACTACAAATTTTCAATTAACACGGGTTCGATAAATCGAACTCCGGCATTCGAAAAAAAAGAATTCATATTAAAAAAGTTTAGTAACAAGTCTCTTTCCGAATGGTTAAAATATGGATTAAGAACGTCAAAAGCGGTTCGGGGCTGGAAAAAGGCTTATGAATTAATAAGAAGGAGTATTGATACGCCGCAACCATTTCTATTGCTTGAAAAAAGGTGGGCGGGATTCCTCATCTATAGCTGTTTGTTAGTTGAAAAAATCAATGATTTTGTTCCACTAAGAGAACTCTTAACAAAATATAGAAAGGATACAAACGGTATTCTGCAGGGAGAGAAAAAAATCTTTTTAACGAAGCTCGCAAAATATGTCAGCGATATGCACAACTCCGGAATCGTCCACAGGGATTTATCAGGAGGAAATATCCTTATTCAGAATATTCACGATTTAGACAAAATTAAATTTACGGTGATTGACATAAATCGCGCGAGAATAAAGAAAATCTTGAGTATTAATGACAGGATGAAAGACCTCGAACGAATACGCATCGAACCAGACGACAGGCTCTTTTTCTTCCAGAACTACTGCGATAATAATGAGATGTTCGAAAGATATAAAGCTCTGTATTTAAAACGAGTTGAACAATATAGATATAAAAGAAAACACAAACCATTTATAAAAAAATTATTCGGCAAATTGTTTGAGTGATTATTAAGTAGTAAAAAAACGATATGAACGATAAAGAAAAAATAATAGGTAAATACCCCAACATTATTAATCGGTTCTTATTAATAGAGACAATATTTATTCTTGTCCTGGCTATAATTATCCTTCGAATTGTAAATGATGATGCGTTTATAACGCTCCGCTACGCTCGCAATCTGATTCATCAGCTCGGTTTCGTATACAATCCGGGAGAGCGCGTATTCGGTATTACCAATCCTCTTCTTGCCCTCCTACAAGTTATCTTCAGTCTTTCCGTATTGGGTAATGTCCTTCTTGGTAACTATATTTTACAATATGCTTTACTATTTGGATGTGTGATTCTTGCCAATTATTATTTCAGAGATAAAATAATGATGGCATCTCTTATCCCTCTTCTCTTTTTCAATCAGCAGACAGTAGGATATTTGGGCAATGAGATTATTCTTGTTCTATTTCTATCTTTATTAGCACTTATTTGTTTGGATACAAACAAAGATAAGCTCTTTGCCTTCTGCCTTTCGCTTCTTTATCTTGCTCGTTTTGACGGAATTATCTTTGGAATAATTGCTACTTGTTGGTGGTTATATAATAGAAGAGCCATCTCAATTAAGAAAATATCAATTCACTTAGTTATCTGGGCATCGCTCCCGATTCTCTGGCACTTATTCGCCTACTTCTACTATGGGCATTTTTTATCCAATTCAGTCACTTCGAAGATTTTAGGTTCAGAAAATGTAAAAACATATACAACCGTTCTATTTGAAAAACATCTGCCTGCTTTATTGTTCGGGAGTGGAAATTTGTTAAATGCGATTCTTATAATCACAGGGCTGATTATATTCTGGAATCGCTCAGGCATTTATCTCTTATGGTTTATTAGTTTCAGCATTGTCTACTGGATTATAAAGGCTCCTGGAATAACTGTATGGTATTTTCACACACTCACTTTCGTTGCTATCTTCGGTTTTGCAGGAGGAGTATCTTGTTTGACTCGAAAAATATTCTCTGAAATATATAATTTAAACACCCCAAACCCCTCTCAAGAGGGGAATTTCTCCGATAAACTAACCGTTCTTGTTTTTGCCACTTTTATAAGCTTGTTCATCATCGCAGGACAAATGAATTTCTCCTGGGAGAAACAACGTTATGAACTCTACAAACTTGTTGCACAAGAAATCAAAAAATCAGCAGAACCCCAGACTTATATTGAAATGAATGAAATTGGAATTCTCGGGTATTACTTAAATAATCCTGTTTTAGACCATCATTTTCTCGTAACACCTCAAGGTAGGGGAAAAAACCGATTTCCACAAATAGACCAACTAAGAGAACGCTACAAACCACAGTTCATCATAATTAATCCATATCGGGAACTTAGCCAGGATGAACTAAACATTTATAAGGGCTATTCCTGTATTGGGTCAGCAACTTCTGGAGATAAAAACATTCGAGTTTATATCTTCCAACGAAATAACCAAATCAAAATGTAGGGGCAGTCCCCCGTGTCCGCCCAGTAGAGACGTGATATATCACGTCTCTACAAAAAAAGCGAGGTCACGTGACCTCGCCTTGTGGTGCGAGATGTATGTAGCATTCTTGTGCGAGATAAATCTCGCACCACATATTATTGTCGTAGAGACGCAATGCTTTGCGTCTCTACACGGGGAAGGACGAACACAAGGATTCGCCCCTACAAGCCTATCTTACCGATAAATTTCATAAGGAACATTTGCGAATGCATCATAACCCAGAAGGAATATTCTAACTTCACCACAATCCGTCTTCCCATCATAATCTACTTTATAAGCTCCGACAATTATATCAGCAAAACCATCTTTATTAAAATCCGCAACTGCAGAAATCGAAGAGCCAAAAAATGATCCGTTTGAATAATTTTTAATCTCTAACTTATTATAATTTGAAAGATTAATAGTCTCTGATAATGAATCAGAACCATTTAAAATAAAAACATCTCCATTCTTCACAAAACCCTCATAACTTAAGCTGGGTAACGAAATCATTATATCGCCAAATCCATCCTTATTAATATCATTCGCATCTGACACGCCTATTACGGAATATTGTTCCATATCGTCGTAATCAATTTTAATTGTCTTAATGAACGGATTGGCATATTCCAAATCTATATCAGAGAAAGGTTCGTTTCTTCCAAATAAGATATAAACCTCGTTCGAGTAATTGTACATTGTAGCTAACAAAATATCATCATAACCATCATTGTTAACATCTCCCGCATTGGAAATTTTCGTTCCCAAACAATCGTAGGAATATTTCCCTGTCACACTAAAATAATTACTCCCTGTCCCCTCTAAATCAATTTCAGATGACGGATTTACAGAACCATAAATAATAAAACATCTCCCACAATAATTTCGCTCACTAACAGAAAATGAATTCGCACTTACAATAACATCATCAAATCCATCATTATTAATATCACCTGCTGAACTAACATCATACCCAAGCATTGCATTTTGCTGATTTAACCTAATTGTGATTATATGAGAATTAACATCACTCAAATCAATCTCTGAGGGCAAATCAGAATCTCCCAAGATAATATATGCTTCTCCGGCGTGATACTCTCCGTTTCCAGAATAGCACTGCGCACCAATAATTACATCATCAAAACCATCATCATTAAAATCACCGATATCTGAAATGGAAAATCCCAACGCATCGTCTGTATTTTTACCACATACTACAATCCCGGCTGACTGAAGTGATGATACATTGATTACTGAAGGGGGATTGATGCTACCATATATAATATAAACGCAACCCGTATTCAATTTGCCAGCGATTTCTGCATTCGTTGCTGATATGAGAATATCATCAATATTATCACCATTAATATCGCCAGCCTTTGATACACAAAATCCCAACTGGTCATCAGAATTTGAACCTGTTACAACAATCCCCGAACCTGCAAGATTGTTCAAATCTATTACTTCCGAATAGGACATAGAACCAAAGATTATATACGCTTCGCCTGTTTTATTAATCCCATCGGATGTTGCAAGCCGAGCCCCGATAATCACATCTGTGAACCCATCATCATTAAAATCACCCGCATCACTCACCGAATAGCCACATTGCGCATCAGCACTCTTGCCGTAGATAGAAATTTGTGATATGGGTTGAATGGTCTGGGAATGAACAACTCCAAAAGAAAATACAGCTATCAAAAAAATCATTCCAAGGTTAGAGCATTTTTTTAGAGTTCTGAAAGGATACATTTCTGCTTATCGCAAGCCTAAAAAGTTTTGACTCATATTTTATGATACAAAAGATTACATATTACAAAAGGCGCCTTTTTACAAGTCTTTATTTATATTTCTCTGGTATAGAGATGTAGAAATCACCCTCTTCCGCTTTTCCCCTTTTGAAACAGCCATTTGCATAAATCTTACATTTTTGCTCAAGTTCCTTTAAAGCATCCCGATACATCTCCTCATTAAGAGTCCCTGATAATAAAATCTTTTCTAAAGCCCTAATCCTGAATCTATCCAGACTTGTGATTCTCCTCGAAAGTTGGTCTGAATGCCCCCCACGTTTAGTTATCAGCTTTTTTTCGATAAAATACACCGGATATCTTGCAGAGATTCTTAACCACATATCATAATCTTCACACGCAGGCAAATCCTCATCGAACAATCCAACTTCATCAAATAACTCTCTTTTCATCATCACCGAACTTAAGCTGATTATGCAAAGCGGCAGGCATTTATCAAAAATCCATCCCGAATATTTCTGATGCTTCTTCATAGGATTTACTCTGACACCGTGTCGAATCCAAATCTCATCTGTATAACAAATCTTAGTCTCGGGATGCTCGCTGAAAAATTTAATTTGTTCCATCAATTTGTCTTTATCCCACAAATCATCCGAATCAAGAAATGATATATATTCCCCTTTAGACAATTTGATTCCAGCATTTCTCGCCGAACTTGCACCTCTGCTCTCCTGATATTTATAGATTACCTTCCCCTCAAATTCCCTTATCACTTCATCCGATTTATCTGTTGAACCATCATCTATAACAATTAGTTCGAAATCCCCCCTCCCTAACCCTCCCCCTTTAAGGGGGGAGGGAAGGGTGGGGGTCTGATTAAGAACAGAGCAAATCGCCTCTCTCAGAGAGCTTTTTCGGTTATATGTTGGTATAATAATGCTTACTTCGACCATATTAAAAAATAATGTTGACTTAGTTATGAATGAAATAATAATGTCTTTTGTTTTTTCATTTTACAATTATTTTTTATTAATTCTTACTAACCCCAAATTACTTAAAGGAGAAAAAGTATGAAAGCAATGAGCAAAATCACCCTGACTATACTGTTGACTGCTGCAATGTTTGTCCTAACAACATCGGCTTTTTGCGGCATAACGTTGGAGTATAAGTTCAATCCTGGTAACGTCGACAATTACAAGATGTCTATGGGTGCAGGATTCGAAGTCAACATCCCCCAAAAAGGAAACGTATCCGGGGAATATAACTTCTCGGGTAAACAAGAAATCAAAACCATCAAAATTGATGAAAATAAAAATGGCGTATTAGAACAAAGTATGTCGGATCCCAACCTGCTTCTTTTAATGAAAACAACAGATCTCAATAATCCACCTCAAGAATTCAAATTCACAGTAAATGATGCAGGAGCCAAAACTTTTGTTAATAGTGTTGAACAACCGTCTGATCCCAATATGCAGAAAACTATGTTGTCTGCCTTCAGTCAAAAAACCCAAGTGACTATTGCCCCTAATGGGAAATTCGTCGGCTTCCAGAGTCTCACTCCTCCCCCGGCATTACCAACAACAGAAACACCAACAGCTCAGACGCCTCCCGCTCAAACCCCATCTGTACAAACACCGCCCGCGCAAACTCCGGGCGTTCAAACGCCTGTACAACAAGCCCCTGCTCAGCAATCTGATACTTCCCCACTTGGCCCTCAACAAGCTATGCAAGAAAAACTGATGAAACAGTTATCAGATTTCCTCCCAGCATTCCCTGAGGGAAACATTGAAGTTGGTCACCAATGGTCGAATGAGATCGACATTATGCAACTACTTCAGGCTTTTGGTGTTGTAGGTGATCTCGGCAAGATAAAAATTGATAGTAAACTCTCATCTCTTGACGAAAAATACGGTGAGAAATCGGCCAATATTGTCTCAACTATAATATGGAATGCTGATAACAAATCTATTACATCATTTTTGGGAATTTTAAATATTAAAAAACTCGCGTTTACAGGAACATCCATTCAGAATTTTGGATATGAAAAGGGCAAAGCCCTCGCAGTCTCGTTCAATGCAAATCTTGATACAGATATTACTCTAACACCAATGGGAACACAAGAACCGCCTCAGGATTTGAAAATGAAGTTGACCCTTAACTTCAAACAAGACCTTGAAAAGAAACAGTAAGGAAAATAATGGATCGTAGAGACGCAAGGCATTGCGTCTCTACAACAATTCTTACAGTCTATCTTTCTGTTCCTTCTTTACCTCAATAAATACATTATAGAATTTGTTCTCAAGGCACTTGTCCAAAATAGATACCGAAGTCTGGAGCGAACTGTCTGAATCGCCACGAATAATAATCGATTTTATCCCACTGTCATTTAACCCCTTTAGTTTGTTAGATAACTCTTCGGCAGTCACTGGCTCATTATTAATATAAACTTTATTCCCCTTATCAATATCCACAACCAATATATCTCCCGAAAACTCTTTTTCATCAACATAATCCGCCTTGGGTAATGAAACATTTACAAAAGAAACCTCTTTTTTAAGAGTTGTCGCTACAAGAAAAAAGAATATCAGTATGAAAATCATATCGAGCAACGGCGTAATGTTTATCGAATCCTCCTCAGGACGAAATATCTCCTTCTGTTTCCTTATCATAGAAATAACTCCAAAATCCTCTCAATATATACCGGTAGAGACGTGATACATCACGTCTCTACAAAATAGATTTTCAAAATACCTGTTTACACAGTCTCAAATCCAAGTGACACCTTAAGTCTGTGAATAAAACCAAACCACTCTTCTTCAGAAGGCATAATAACTTTATAAAAATCTAATGTGCGTAAATAACTATTCATAAACTCCTCATCAGAACATATCTCCAACATTATTCTCCGATTAAGAATTGACCATTCCGCAGAAGTAGGCATCTCGACTCTTGTTAAATTTAATTTATCCTCTTCCCGAGTTATGGAAACAGATTCAGTTTTTTCATCAACTTTTTGTGCCTCTTCTTGTTTAAGAAATTCTTCATATCTCACCTCTTCTTCTTCGCGATGTTCATGTTCCTCTCTAAATCTTACCATATTTCAACTCCTTTTAACTGCCTTCTCATATTCTTTAGCGCCCTATTAAGATGTTTCTTAATCGTTCCCTGACTGCAATTAAGAACCTCACAAATCTCGCTAATCGTAAGGTCATTATAATATTTCAAAATAAATATTCGTTTCTGCATTTTTGATAACCTATTAGCCGCTCGATTAAGTCGAATCCTAAGCTCTTTTAAATAAAGCTCTTTTGATGGTAATTTTTCTCTTTCAATAAATCTCGGTTGGGAAGTTGATTTTCTCTGTTCATCCTTTGCATAAAGCATCTTCCTTCGTGAATCTTTTCTCAATAAATCTATCGTATGATTAACGACAATCCTATGAATCCAGGAAGAAAGATTGGCCCTACTATTCCATTTACCCAGCGAATAATAAATCTTAACAAAGACCTCCTGGGTTATATCAAGAGCTTCTTCTTTGTTACCAACGAGTTTATACGCAATCGCATAAATCTGATTCCTGTATATCTGAATGAACTCTTCAAATGCAAGTGTATCACCCGATAAAATTCTTTCTACTAATTCTTTTTGCTCTTCATACATATAAATATAAAACCAAATATTTCGCTGTCATTCTGAGCCGAAGTCCTGAACGCAGTGAAGGAGCAGCGAAGAATCTACTTTAATTAAACGACTTCAATATAGATAATGATGACAAAATAATACGCTTTTGCAATAAAATTAACCGATATTTTCTTCGGATTCCGAAACAAGTTCGGAATAACAATTTCCCATTCCTGTCATGCTGAACTTGTTTCAGCATCTGGAAAATGATTCCGCGCTACTAACTACTAACTGTTTATCCCCGTTAATATAAAAACTTTTATGTTTATCTAAAAATGAACTTAAGAATTCTCAATAAGACGTTCTTTCTCCTTGCCAATTTGCCATACTCTTTCACAAAATTCCTGATACTACCCCCTCCTTCATCTAAATACGCATTTGCCCCATAACCAGAAATAGCCCCAACATACCCATACCTCGCAAGCAATGCCCTGTTTATCCAGTTCTGAATCATCACGCCTTTTGATGAAATCTCATAAGACAAAATTTGCCGTGCCGTCCCGTCTGACGTATATCCATATATTTCATCAGCGTAACCCTTGCGTTCCTTCTCAACAAGTAATACAACGGTTCCCCCACCACCCGTCTTTTTAACGAACACATTATATGTCTTGAACTTATCAAACGCCTCACCCATCTGACACATTCCTTAAAGCAATTTCTCGGCGTAATCATACTATGTGGAGTGCGAAAGCTTGCTTTCGCTTTACATCAGCAGAAGCTTGCTTCTGCTTTTTAGGGAACGTATATACGCATCCCCTACAAAAATGTATCGCGACATTTATGTCGAATATTTTGCGAGATAAATCTCGCACTACAACCTTTTTAGATTTTCCTGAGCATCTTTATAATCCGGATTACGTTTCAGTGAGTTTTCAAACAAATTCCTCGCTTTATCTTTATTGCCCTTATAAATCTCAATAATGCCCAATGCATTATATGTTACCGCATCAGTGTTATCAAAGCTCAAAGCTTCTTGATAATATCTCTCTGCGCTCTTTGAGTCTCTCAATCTTAAATAGCATCCCCCAATCTCTTTATCTACCCTTGATATAATTACATTAAAACTAATGTATTTCTCTTTTAAATTTTTCAGAACAAAATCAAATTCTTTTATAGCCTCACTAAACTTTAAACTCTTCTTATACACACTTGCAATAACATAATGCGTATCCATATTATCACTTCTAATCTTTTCCGCTTCCTTTAATTCTGTAATGGCTTTATTAAAATCTCCTTCATCGAAATAAACTAATCCCAAATTATATTGCGTCCACCAATTCTCCATCGTCTTCTCATTCGGCTTAAAGGAAAGATAGATGAACAAACACATTATAAAGATGCTACATACTATTGTTACAAATAAACTATTCTTTTTCCTAATCTCCTCAATCCCCCTGATAATCGTATAGGAAGCAAACATTATCAACACAGGAACAACTGGTAATCTGTATCTGGAGTACACGGAGAAGAGGATTACGCTAAAAGTAAAGACTCCAACAAACAATATCAATAAGCTATTCTCTCGGAATTTCCTGATGGCAAAGGCAATTCCAATCAGTGAAAGCGGCGATATAATGTAAAAACTAATAGGAATTTTTAGTATCGGTGACTGTTTGTCATAATACTCGTACATCTGAATTTCTCTGTATTCATAACCATCAAAAAAATTATATAGATTAACTACTTTATCCAGTAAAAAAATAAATGGTCTTTGTTTGATATATTCCAAATACTTTTTTCTCCAGAATAACTGAACCTCTTTTTTGCTGATGTTCTCGCCTAATTCCAAATAGGGCGTCTGCAAAAACATCTCCCATTCCAGACCGGGTCTCAGGTTAAGCGTAAACTCCTTATCAGGATTATTCGCTAAATAAAAGTTCAAATCGCCATTTGTCGCAATAAGATAAAAGTCTTTTTCCAGTAGATAATTTCTCAAAGTTATAGAACTAACGATTACAAAAATTGGAATAAGATAAAGGATTATGCTAACAGCTACAAATTTCCATTTTTGAATCAAATCAAGGCAAAGATGCCGACAAGATGTTGGCGACACTAATATAATTGCTATCCATACAATATGAAAAGGTATAAAAATTAATAAATTCGGTCTTACAATACAATTGAGTGCCATAAATAAACCCGCGAGAAATACCCACAATTGCGTCTTTTTCTCTTCTATTTTCAAAGAGAAAAACAAAACTAATAGGACAAGAAAGATATAAAATGTGGTATCCAACAACATCGCACTGTAATATATAAAAAGTGGATACCCTGCAGAAATGAATCCTGATAATAAAGCGATTTTTTTATCGAATCTTTTCTCAGCAATTAAATAAATCAAGACAACTGAGACCGAGCCTATAATCGCCTGTAATACCCTTACCAAAAACAGATTTTTCACCGTAATGAATAGCAAGAATGCGAGAAAATAAGAATACCCCGGTGACCTAAAAAATGCCCCTTTGTGAACGCTGAATATATCTCCGTCAATTATCTTCAACGCCCATTCGTAATGCTCTTTCTCATCACCAACAGGATGAGTAAAAAATGGGGTGGGTATGATAAAATAAAGGTGGAGAATTCTTAAAAGAAGAGACAGCGAAAAAATTGAGATGATTATCCAGTGCCTTCTTAAAAAAGTCTTATCAGCAGTATCATCAATTCTCATAACCATCCACTATTCATATTGGTGGTCCCCAATCCCCCCAACTTTACTCGTGAGCAAGATAAGTACACTTTAAACTTTAAACAATGAAACATTTAAACACCCATCACAAATCATTTCCTCTTTTTACACAATTCTTTTGTCACTTCTCTCGCCCATTTATCTACTTCAAAAATATCGTCAAGCGTTGGATTAGGGATAATCTCGTGTTTTTCCATTACAGTAGAAATTATAGAAGGAATCTCAAACAAAGGAATTTTTTCATTGAGAAATTCGCTCACTGTAATTTCATTGGAGGCATTCAAAACCGTTGGCATCGTTCCTCCTGCCTTTATGGCAAGATACGCATATTTAAGGCAGGGAAACCTCTCCAAATCAGGCGCCTCAAATGTAAACTGAGACAACCGAACAAGGTCGAGAGGCTCAAGTGGTGTCTGCCACCGTTCCGGATACGATAGAACATACTGAATCGGAATATACATATTCGTCTGCCCCATCATCGCAATGATAGAACCATCCACAAACTCAACCATAGAATGCAAAACGCTCTGTGGATGAATAACAACCTCAATTTTTTCTGGTGGAACACCAAAGAGATGATACGCTTCTATGACCTCAAATCCTTTATTCATCAACGTTGCAGAATCTACTGTTATTTTCCTCCCCATATTCCAGGTGGGATGATTAAGAGTTTGTGAAATTGTCGCAGATTTAATCTCTTCTAACGAACTTTCCCTGAAAGGACCTCCAGATGCTGTCAAGATAATTCTCTTAATCTCCGCATCCTCATTCCCCACTAAACACTGAAAAATCGCATTCTGTTCAGAATCAATCGGCAGAATTTTCTTCCCGCTCTCCTTAATTTTCTTCATCACAATATCGCCAGCAGTCACAAGCACTTCCTTATTCGCAAGAGCAACCTGCACCCCCTTTTCAATCGCCTTAATACAGGGTTTCAGCCCTGAAAAACCAACTGTTGCTACAACAACTATATCGGCAGACAAATAATCAATTAATTCCTCGAGAGAATTATTACCCCAAAAAAACTTACAAGAATACTTTCTCTCTTTAAAAGTACTTCTTGTCTTCTCATCACTGATTGCAACAGCCTCAGGTCGAAACTCTTCCATCTGATGTGATAGTGTTTCAACATTTCCCCTTGTTGACAATCCAACAACCTTAAATTTATCCTTGAAATCTCTGATAACATTCAAAGTTGTTGTACCAATTGAACCTGTAGAACCAAGGACAATGATTCTCTTCATTTACATTTCCTTCACGCGGTTAAAAATAACGCAATTATACTTTCACTCTAAAACAAGAGAAACTTTTTCATACTGAACTCTTGTATAATGTTAAAGGAGAAGAAAGATTGTCAATAAATTAAGAATGCGGAATATCTCAAATTTGTTATCTTTAATAACATTCTTTCCCGATTTATAATTTTAAAAATTATCTTATGTTCAGGAATTTTTTTTCGATTAATATTGTCCCTATGAATGTAATCATAATTATGATCAAAATAAACTGAATATATATAATTAACAATCATCTTAAAAAATAACTGGTTAAACTATGGTAAAACGTTAAAGATTTAAATGTTATTACCGATAAAGAAAATAGTTATTGCAATTAATTTAATATTTATGGTAATGATATTGTCTATAATACATCTATATGATCATATACAAAATAAAGAAGAAATGGGCATTCAAAAATGAGTTTAATTGTTTCACTTAGAATTCCCGATGGAATAGTAATCGCTGCCGATAGTATGTCTACGTCACACACCATTTTAAAATTGGTTGCTCCAGACATTGGAATAACATGCCCTAATTGTAACAAAAAAATAACAGAGCAGGAACTTAGGGTTCCACCTATTTTTGTTCCTTTTTCGGCATCTTCATACACACAAAAGCTTTTCTCTCTATATAACAAATATGCCATTAGTTCATTCGGAGAAGGCATTATAAACAACAGAAGTATATACTTTCACGTTAAACACTTTGAAAATATAGATAGCATGCCAAAAGATTTAGAAGACATAAAGAATAAATTCATAAATTATTTAGAAAATGAGTTAATCGTCCAGTATCCCAAATATAAAACAGAGGCTCCTAAAGAATGGCATCCAATAGGATTTCATATTAATGGTTACGAATATATTGATAATAAACCCAGCGGTGTAACATATGAAATTTTTATTGGACGTGAAAATATTATTCACAGGCGTGATATAATAGGTTGTACCATTGGGGGTGATACAAAAGTTGTAATGAAACTTTGGGAAATTGGAAAAGCAGATCAAAGACTTATTTTTAAGTATCGATTATTTTCTCTACAAGACGCAGTTGATCTTAGCGAATTTTTGATTAATACTACAAGTACCTTCCAAAGATTTGCAAATGAAGTGCAAACAGTAGGAGGGGAGGTTGATATTGCCCTTTTACACCCAATTAGCGGCTTCCAATGGATAAAGAGAAAGAAACTTATGGAAACATTAGAAGGGAGGAATAAAAATGAATCCGAATATAAAAGTTGAAGATAAAGATTTTCAAGCTAATGGTTACTCAAGTTTTATAGCCATCGTTTACCCTGATCCTCAGACGTATCATTATAGCTTGGATTCAAACATTAACACTGATGATACAATGCCCGATATTATATTTAACGACATCTTAAAGAAATATTCTGAAGCATGGAAGAAGCTCGCAGAAATGTAATTTATTTGAGTTTTCAAGAAGTTGTTGAGAAAAATCGAATCATTATTCTTGAAAGCGGTGGCTTTGTAGATGGTGCTGGAATATCGGTTAATCTTAATAGCCTTAAATATGTAATTGATGTTGTGAAAAGCAAATTAGAGGAAAAGGAGATTTGTCCATCTTTAGCTCAAAAGGCAGCATTATACGCATTTCACATAATTACAAGACATATATTCTTAGATGGTAATAAGCGTACAGGAATGTCCTGTGCGCTTTACTTTCTAAGGCTCAATGGATGTTATATTTCAGATTCCATTAACGATAATGACATCGTAGAACTTGCTCTAAAGATAGCTAATAACGAAATTGACTACCCTAATGTTGTCGAATGGTTTCAAAAAGCAATAAAATGAAACCTCTTCAAAAAATACATTTTTTCGTTATTAGCAATTTTAATTAATTTACACAATCTCATAGTAGATTATTCATATTGCCATAATGTTTCAACATTTCCCTTTGCTGCTAATCCAACAACTCTGAAATTCTCTTTAAAATCTCTCACGACATTCAATATTGTTGTTCCAATTGACCTTGTAGAACCGAGGACAATGATTCTCTTCATTTACATTTCCTTCACGCAGTTAAAAACAACACAATTATACTTTCACTCTAAAACAAATCGGGGAAACCCTTTTCATAATGAACTCTTGTATAATGTTAAAGGAGAAGAAAGATTGTCAACAAATTAAGGAGGATGATGGAAAAGATATTAGCGGTCTCTAAAATATTATCAATGTTTATAGAAGAAATCTGTTATTGCTTAAGTAGGTACAGAAAACATATCCTGCTTCATCTCGCGTTTTCCCCTATACCACAATCTCTCGAAGATTATTACTGGTAAATTCCCCTATATCTCAGATATATATAAAGAATTGGTGTACAAAAAAGTAAGCTATCAATAATATCAAGCATCCCACCGTGTCCTGTGTATGTCCTTCCCGAATCTTTAACCCCGGCATCACGCTTCAGGCTTGATTCCGCAAGGTCTCCAATCTGTCCAATTGTCCCAAACAGTACCGAAAGAATAAAAGCATCATAATATGAAAAAACATTATGCATCCCTGGCCAAAATCTTACTAATATAAAAGCGGAAATAATAGTCCAGATAAAACCACAAATGCCACCCTCAACGGTTTTGTTCGGACTTAATTGTGGACTCATCTTATGCCTACCTAAAAATTTCCCACCAAAATATCCACCAACGTCCGTCTGCCAGGCTACAAGAAATAAGAAAATTAAAATCTCAGGTCCACTCTTAAAATTCAATAACCAATACAAAATCGCAATCGGTATCCCGATATATAAAGGACCAACCACATTGATGGCAACATTGGAATACGCATTTTCGAAACCCGAACGAAGCAACTGCATTATAAATGACAACATTATCAAAGCAGAGATTATCGCAATTAAATCAGATGAACTGCGAGTCGCTGCATTATAGATAATAACAATAGTCCCGACAACTCCGATGAACACATCAGGCTTATAATTTTTCTTCTTTGCCATAGAAAAATACTCAAGTATGGCTACAATCCCTCCCAAAAAAACCAGAATGTGAAACAAAAATCTGAGTGTGGGCATATAAATACTAATAACGAAAATAATTAGAAAAATTATAGCTGTAGCAAAACGCGGCGCCGTCATATCCTGCTCCCGAAAATGCAATTCATTTGTGAAACTTTAATTTTCCCGACCTTAAACAATTGGGTTTTATAATTAATCTCATTTTGAGCGAAATAACCTATTGTATCAATAATAATAAATCAATAAAAAAGAATCGTAATAATTAATATAACGGCATATTCCTAAATAATCTTTATTCTGTTCACCCTGTCCATCCCTTTTAATTTCATTTAAATATTTTTTGTTGCTAATCCGCTGACAATGCTTTAAATTCATAACTCTAAATTTTAATTGTAGCGGTCGGATTTATCCGACATCATATTTAGTATGGCGCCGACGTCTCGTCAGTTTTATTAAAGCAGGCAAGATGCCTGCGTTACAAGTGTGCGATAAATCGCACCGCTACAACAAATTTTAAACATTGAAATTTCAGTTAGAATACCGTAGGGACAGAACACTGTTCTGTCCCTACAAAAATTCCCTATGTAGAGACGCAATGCATTGCGTCTCTACCGGGTTGGGGGTGTGTTAACGGGGTGAACACAGAGATTCGCCCTAACAAATTTTAACATTTAAAAGGAGTCACCAACAGAATGAACTGGAAAAACAAAAAGATTCTTGTAACGGGCGCAGATGGCTTTATCGGTAGCCATTTAACGGAACGTCTTGTTGAGCTCGGTGTAAAAGTTCGGGCTTTAGTCTACTATAATTCCTTCAATAGCTGGGGATGGTTAGACTCTTTTCCCAAGGAGACTCTCAATAAAATTGAAGTTATTCAAGGTGATATTCGCGACATATATAATCTCCGTTCCGTAATGAAAAACATCGACATCGTCTTCCATCTTGCCGCACTAATCACTATCCCATACTCCTACATTTCTCCTGTATCCTACATAAAAACAAATATCGAAGGAACATTAAACGTTCTGCAAGTAGCAACCGACTTAAAATTAGAAAAGGTGATTCATACATCAACCAGTGAAACTTATGGTACTGCCCAATACATCCCTATAGATGAAAATCATCCCCTACAGGGACAATCGCCTTATTCCGCTTCCAAAATCGGTGCTGATATGATTGCCCAGAGCTTTTACTGCGCCTTTAATTTGCCTGTCGCAATTGCAAGACCTTTCAATACTTACGGTCCCAGACAATCTGCAAGAGCTGTCATTCCCACAATCGTTTCACAGATTATCAGCAACTCCTCTGTTCGACTTGGCTCTTTGAATCCCACCAGAGATTTTGTCTATGTCAAAGATACAGTAGAAGGATTAATCGCCGTAGCTCAATCAGATAAATCTATCGGGGAAGTTATCAATATCGGAACTGGCGTGGAGACATCGATTGATGATTTATTCGAAAAAATTAAAATCGTATTAGGAAAAGATGTCAAAGTTACCTTCGATGAAGAAAGAGTCCGACCTGAAAAAAGCGAAGTCTTACGACTATGCGCCTCGACCGAAAAGGCAAAGAAGCTCCTCAACTTTCAAACAAAATACACTCTCGAGGAAGGATTGAAAGAAACAATCAGTTGGATAAAAAAGCATCTCGAAATCTTTAAAGTGGATGTCTACAATTTATAAATTTATATTGTAGGAGTGTATGGCGATGCGCCTCTTTATAAAACATAATTCATATTTCCCCTCTCCCCTTGTGGGAGAGGGATTGGGTGAGGGGTAAACTGGTAGTCGCAATCTTTAGATTGCGTTTATTTAGCACAGGCTAAAGCCTGTGGCTACCTCTCTTTTGGGAGGATTACAATGAGAACATTTAATGCCATCGTTTCTGGAAGAGTTCAGGGTGTTGGATATAGATATTATGTTCAAAGAGAAGCTGACAGATTGGGAATATTCGGAACGGTTAGAAACAATTATGATGGCTCAGTTGAAATTTTTGCTCAGGGCGAAGAAGAGACACTCAACGAATTCCTCGGAAGAATTCGCAAAGGACCAATGTTCACTTATATCTCCGATGTCGACGTTCAATGGGACACCATCAAACCCGATGAAAAACTAAAGGAATTTAGAATAACATTTTGAACTTTCTGAAACCACGAATCGCACGAATAAAAAATATTTCTCCGTAGAGGACAGGCATGCCTGTCCTCTACAAAATATAAAAACGAGGGCCAATAAAAATGTTAGGAGCAATTGCAGGAGATATCATTGGTTCTGTATACGAATTTAATCCCATAAAATCAACCGAATTCCCATTGTTTGTTAAAGAATCAACATTTACAGATGACACTGTCTTAACTGTTGCGGTAGCTTATTCAATAATAAACAAGGTTGATTATAAGACAATTCTAAAGGAATTTGGTTTAAGATATCCAAACGTCCTTTATGGGACATCCTTCAGAAATTGGTTACTTTCAAGAAACAATAAACCATATAATAGTTGGGGGAATGGTTCAGCAATGCGTGTGAGTCCAGTCGGTTTCGCGTTCAATTCTGAAGAAACGGTTTTACTCGAAGCAAAGAAAAGTGCAGAGGTAACCCACAATCACCAAGAGGGAATAAAGGGCGCTCAGGCTGTAGCATTATCAATCTTTTTCTCTCGCATAGGAAAAAGTAAGAAGATAATTAAGGAAGAAATAAGCAAAAGATTTAATTACGATCTTGATCGACCATTAGATGAAATAAGACCAAAATATGGCTTTGACGAATCCTGTCAAGGAACCGTTCCAGAATCTATCATAGCCTTTTTAGAATCCAAAAACTTTGAAGACGCAATCAGAAAAGCGGTTTCTCTTGGTGGTGACAGCGATACAATAGCCTGCATTACAGGAGGAATTGCACAGGCATTTTATAAAAAAATACCCAAAAATATCATTGCGAAAGCAAGAGGAATACTGCCAAAAGAATTTTTAGAAATTATAGATTTATTCAACAGTACATTTACTATTAATATTATGGAGATTTGAATATAATTGACAAAAACAATAGATTCTACCAGAAAACATAGAATTAAACTCATTATGACATTCTACTTTTAAATGTAAATAACCTTTAGAGGGGTATCGCTATGACTCAAAACTTAGTTAACTTTATAAACGAATTGAAAAAGAATATTGTCCCGGGATTAAGCAGTGAAGCTGAAACCAAACTCGCTGTTATACTGCCCATTCTGCAAAATCTTGGTTGGAATGTGTTCAATGTGGAGGAAATTAAACCCGAATACTCTGTTGGCTCTGGAAGGGTTGACTTTGCTCTAATAATAAAAGGGCAATGTAAGGTTTTTATTGAGGCAAAACCAATAGGTGAAGATCTATCAAATCACCAAGAACAACTTCTTAAATATTCTTTTCAGGAGGGAGTTCCATTGTCTGTCCTAACAAATGGAATAACTTGGTGGTTCTATCTTTCCACAAGTGAAGTTCCTTGGGAACGAAGAAGATTTTTTACTATTGATATATTAGAACAAGAATGCCAACAAGTTATAGAAAAATTTTCTGATTTCCTTTCAAAAGAAAATATTTCATCAGGAGATGCTATAAAGAATGCAAACTTGGTTCTAAAAAATAAACAAAAAATCAAAATTATTGAAGAAACAATACCAAAGGCCTGGACTAAAATTATAGATGAACCTGATGAACGATTAATTGAACTAATTAACGAAACAGTTGAAAAGATATGTGGTCTTAAAGCAGAACCCGATGTCATAGTATCTTTCATAAAAAATATTTCAGAAACAAAATTAGTACCTTCAATAAATGTTTTAGAAGATAGAAAAACGATTAAAAAAGACCAACAACAAAGATTGTTTGTTACTAAAGGTAAAGAAGATTATACTAATAAAACACCGCTCTCTTTTATATTTAAAGGTAAAGAGGTTGCGGTTAAATCATTTATAAATCTACTTGTATCCTTGTCAAATGAACTATTAGATAGGAACCCAAAGAGTTTTGAAGCCGTTTTGATCCTTCATGGGAGAAAAAGAAAATATTTTAGCAGAAATAAAAACGAACTCTATAAACGAATCAAATTAAGGAATTCTGACATTTGGGTTGAAACAAATCTTAATGCTAATATTATTGTCGATATCTGCAGGAGGATGCTACATATCTTGGGATATTCAGGATCCGACCTAAAAATAATAACTAAATAAATTATCAACAAAACATAAAAGAGTTGTTATTTTTTAGTGAAAAAAATCGATATTAATTAATTGACATTGACCACAATTTGTATACAAATGTATACAAATTGTATACATTTTTTATGGGATTTATATGCTTAATAAACTATTTTCATCAGAGGCGAGAATAGCAATTCTTAAGTTGTTCTTATTCAATTCTGGAAAAGCATTCTATCAAAGACAAATCTCTGCGTTAGCTCATCAACCTATTCAAGCGGTTCAAAGAGAGGTAAATAAGCTTATCGAAATTGGACTTATTAACAAATTTACTGAAGGTAATCGAACTTATTATCAGGCTGATAAGACTTGCAATATATTCGAAGAACTTAAAAGAATATTTCTCAAAACTTTAGGATTAGCAGAAGCCTTAAAAGAGCATCTTGCTAAATCAACCGACATAAAAATTGCTTTTATTTATGGTTCTTACGCCAAAGGAAAAGAAAATCTATCCAGCGATATAGATTTGTTTATTATCGGAAATATCTCCTCTAAAAAGCTCTCAAGTATCCTCTCTAAACCAAAAAAAGAGCTGGGAAGAGAAATAAACTACATAATTTTCCCACCAAATGAGTTTGGCAAAAAGCTAAAACAAAAAAATCATTTTCTAAACACGGTTTTAAAAGAAGAAAAACTATTTATCATAGGAAATGAAGATGAGCTTAACACACTTACTTAATCAAGGGAAAATACAGCCCCACAAAACATCTAAAGAGGAAGTAACTAATTTGTTTGCTGCCATTGATAGAGATATAAAAGATGCGAAAATTGAAGAACTTTCATCTGATAGAAAATTCAGCACAGCTTATAACGCCATACTACTATCAGCCACGATTCTGCTTTACTGCAATGGATATAAAACAAAAGGTGTAGGGCATCATTTCACGGTATTTTTGGCTATGAAAGAAATATTAGGAAAAGACTACTATTCTCTGGCGGACTACTTCGATTCCTGTAGAGCAAAAAGAAACATAACTGAGTATGATTATTCTGGAAGCATCTCGGAAGCCGAAGCTGAAGAGTTGATTTCAGAGACAGAGGAATTCAGAAAAACTGTTCTTGATTGGCTCAAACAAAACTATCCCGAGTATCTGTAATAGTAACGCAATTCAAATAACAACATAATAGAAAGGATCTCTTTGGATAAACCACCTGCGACAATTCAGATTGACCTTGATAGCCTTGAGGCTATTCAGGAGTGCTATGGTTGGGAAAATTTTCCTGAAGGTGCAAAAAATCTCCTTTATGAAGAAGGCACAAAAAACTTTTTGGATTTGCTTGAATCTCATAATATCAAAGCCACGTTCTTCGTCATCGGAAAAGATGCTCAAGATTCGTTCAAAAAGACAATCATCTCGGAGATTCATAATCGCGGACACGAAATCGCCAATCACAGTTTTTCTCACACAATCGGATTATCAAGATTAAATGACAATGAGATAATCAAAGAAATCAAAACAGCTGAAGCTGCCATCGGCAATATTACAGGAATTAAAACAAAAGGCTTCAGGTCGCCAGGATATGATATAAATTCTCGGATATTAAAAATTCTCGACGACTCAAGTTACGAATATGATAGCTCGCTTCTCCCCTCATTTTATGGTTCATTATTCAGGCTTGCCGACAGCTTTATTAGTAGGGAACGGTCGCGACCGTTCCCTACAATGCGAGATAAATCTCGCACCACAAAGAAAAAACGGTTTGGCAGATTCATCGACGGATTCGCACCGTTAAAACCTTACCGACCAGATGAAAAAAAATACTGGCATCGTGGAAGCACACTGAAAATTGTTGAGGTTCCCATTACCACAATTCCAATCATCAGATTCCCGTTTCATTCTACAATCATATTTAAGTTTGGCACACCAATTTTCGATATGGGCTTTATGTTCCTCAAAAAATACAATATCCCGATAAATTATCTTTTTCACATAATCGATCTTGTTGATATTAAAAAAATCAAAGGGCTTGAAAGACTCTTCTTCCTGAAACTATCTCTGGAAAAAAGGAGAGCAATTGTTAAATACATTATAGAGAAGATTAAAAACGACTATACCATTATGAAAACCACAGATTATGTAAAGGCGTTTTGAAATCTCTGAAATAATAATTACTCTCTGCGAACTCTGCGTCTCTGCGAGAAATTTGTTTTTTATTATCACGCAGAGAAAACAAAAAAGATTTTTGCACCATCTATGGTCGCGACCGTTCCCTACAAATAAAATCTCAAATCCGCTCTGACATTGTATTTTTACTTGACTCTCATATTGTTAAGGCATAGAAATATATCTTATAATAATATTATTATTAATTTAATTATCTCAGGGTGAATATTTTCACGATAAATGAGGAAGTGGGTGTTTATTTAAACTCCGCTATTCTCACCCATAAAGTAACCATAATAATATAGCGTTACATTCTTTTGTGGCGACTTGATTATGAATTTTCAAATGGCGTTATTCGTTAATTGTAGGGAACGGTTTGAAACCGTTCCCTACATATGCAGTGCGACATCCCTGTCGCAAAAACTGCGAGATAAATCTCGCACCACAACTCAATGAGACTGTAGCGGTTTGATTTATCAAACGATTATCGTCGCATAAATGCAACCGCTACAAAAGAAATGAAAGGAGTTTTTTTAAATGAAAATTAGAGTTACAAAAATAATTTTCTTACTCATATTCTTACTCCTGAGTACACTTCTCACTTTTTCAGCATATCGAGTAGAAATCGGTAAAGGCAACTTCTCCGAGACCACTGCCAATGACGTTAAAGAACTACTCGAATCAAGCGGATTTGTTCCAGTTGATGTTGTGCAAAAATGGAAAGGATATAGCGTCCTGATCGGAAATTACAGCACCCAAAATCTCGCAGAGCAAGTTCAGAAAGACCTTGAGGGCGATGGATATCTCACAGACATTATATCAACAGAAGGCGGACAAGTCTCCAGGGAAGCAGAAGGAGGTTTCACTATTCAGGCTTGCTCATTAAAAACCGAAGCCCTTGCAAACAAAGCTCGCGAGGAACTTCTCGAGAAAGGATATGTCCCGGTATCTGTTTTTAGGTCCGGTGACACCTTTAACGTTCTTGTTGGTAGAAAGTTTCAATCGAAAGAAGATGCTGAAAAACTACTCAAAATTCTCACCGAAGATGGATATTCCATTGCACAAGTAGTCACATCACCATATCAACCCTTATTAAAAATGGCTGAAATGGACTTCTCAAAGTTCGATGCGGGTTCCCCAGATTTAAGAGCTGTTGGAGAATTATACAAAAGCGCCATCCTTTACAATTCAAATAGTCAGACACTTGATCTACTTATCACTAAAATCAAGAAACTTGAAGCCAAAGACAAACAAATTATGACTGATATCCAGGCAAAAGAAAAAGAAACTCAGGAAAAGCAAAAACAAATAAATACATTCTTGGCAGAAGCGGGTAAGCTGGCTGATACCAAAAACTATGAACCCGCTCTAAAATACCTCGATAAAGCACTTGAAATTGACCCCAATAACTCAAGGGCATTACTAAGAAAAAAGTCATACGAAGGATTAATGCGAAATGTTATCGAACTAACAGAGGAAGAGTTAAAAGAAAGAAATAAACAGACTCAGATTCAAGTAAGCCTTGATAAAGCTAAAAACCTCATCGCATTAGGAAGATACGAAGAGGCTCTGGCAGAATGTGATGTGGTTCTAAAATTAGACCCAACAAATCAAGAAGTAGCCAAAAGTAAATTAGAAGCTGATAAACTCTTCAGACAAAAAACCGAAGCCGAAAATAAAGCTAAAAAATTTAATAGAATAATTACTGCTGCCGTTGGACTCGGCATAATAGCTGTTATACTCGGTCTCTTTGCATTAGGCTTAAAGATAAGGAAAAGCCAGAAGAGATTTGAGGCAAAAATCAGTGAACTCGCCATCAATCCTATTCTCGATGTAACTGGCTCACCCGAACAGAGAAAGCTCGAACACAAAACTGGGGAATTGCCCGAACCTGAAGTCCCCACCGAAGAAAAACCCGCCACTGTGGCAACAGAAGATGAATTTGCATTAGGGGGCGATATTGAAGACTTATACTCAATAAAAGCTTCTGCTTCTTCGCAGACTGCCCCAAAACCCAAAACAGAAACCCCATCTCCAACACCGCCATCGCCTGCAGAAGGATTTGGATTAGAACTCTCAGATGAAGATTTATTCGGCGGAATAGGGGCATTAACTCCAGATTTATTCACTGAAGAAAAGCCCTCTGAAACAAAAAAAGATTTCTCTCTCGGTAAAGATTTGACTTTTAGCGTGGCTGGGTTGGGAGAATCTGAAACCGCAGGAATTGAACCGCTTCTTGGACCTACAGAAGAAAAAACAGTAGAGAAAGAAACTGTATCGGCGAAAATGCCTTCATTCGATGAATTAAACGATATTGAAGCCCTTATTACCAAAGGAGATACTAAGAAGAAAGAACCTGTTACAGCAGAAAAACAACCTGAAGCTGTCGGTGCTTCAGCTACACCAGATTTAGAAAATGATATAGAAATGGCAATGTCAGGAATGCAGATAAAAAAAGAGCCTGCCCCAGCACCCAAAGCAGAACCCACAGTTAAAGAAAAAGCGGGTGAGATAATATTCTCCGATGGATTTGAAGATACTCCCGTTGGTATGCAACCATCAACCTGGGCGGGAAGCTATGATTTCTCTAAACTTATAGTTGTTGAAGCACCGGAAGGAAGCCCGAGCAAAAAAGCCCTATTGTTCGAAAAACAAAAAGGCTCCGGAAGTGCCTATTATTCTTGTAACTTCGGGAACGTCAGTGGAAGATTTGCCCTTGAATTCGATTTAAGATGTGATGACAAAAATAAATACCTCCTCGGAATTTATATAGAAAAAGATACAGATTTCAGACAATCTGTTCATACCATAATACACAAAACTGACGCTTCGCCTCAGCCCAACATCAGATTACATGGCGAAAGTGTTTCCTATGAATTCAAAAATTGGTGTCACATAAAATACGAGGTTAATTTGATAGAAGGCACTGTTGACGGGTACTTTGATGGCAAACTTGTTGTTGATAGAGCTCGATTGGCTGGCTCGCCAAAGTATATGAACACGCTGTCTATACGAGATAACCTTGCAACAACTGGAATTATGTATATCGATAACATAAAGATTTACAAGCTAATATGATAATAACCTTACGGAACTAATCTGTGGGGAATGGTTTCAAGCCGTTTCCTACTAATCAGTATGGCCGAAATAGAAAATAGAAACACACATCAAATAAATGAAATTAATACCATAAACATTAAACCTCTAGCCTTATCAAACCTTAAAACAAAACTTCTTCTCTTCTCCTTTCTCTTGCTTATCGGATTAATTTTATCTCTTTTCACTATTTCGGATGTCGATATCTGGTGGCATCTAAAAACAGGGGAGTGGATATTAAAAAATCGCTCACTCCCATTTAACGACCCCTTCACGTATACAATACCCCAAAATGTTCGATGGAATGATACACAGTGGTTATTTCAAATTTTAGCAACAATTGTTCATCGTATTGGATGGTGGAACGCCCTCATTGGACTGCGGGTACTGTGGGTTTTTATATTATGTTCCGGTTTATGGTTATGGCTTAGGGAACGAAAAATCCCAGCAAGCTATGCTTTCCTTTCCGCTTCGCTGGTTATCGTAAACTGCAGGTATCGTTTTGGTATTCGTCCAGAATTACTAACCTTCTCTTTTTTAGTTCTTCAACTATGGCTCTACGAAAGAAGCATAAATAGAGGAAAACTCTATATAGTTCCTTTATTACTAATTCAATTCTTATGGGCAAATTGGCATAGCTCATCCGTTTTGGGGATTTTCGTGGGTATTACCTTTGTGATTAATCAATATATATCTAACTATTTATATAAACCCCAACGGTCAGACGTAGAGACGCGAGGCATTGCATCTCTACAAATGCTGAAGATATACCTGCCAGCATTGGTTCTCGTAACTCTGTTAAATCCTAACGGTTGGGTGGCGCCTCTATTCGCATTAACCGAATCAAAACGCCTTTCCATTCTTGAAATACAACCACCCTCTTTTGCCTTTTTTATTGGAGCAAGTGGTTTAACACTGCTGTTGGCAATGATAGGAGTACGCCATTTTTTTGAACGCAAATCCATTTATTTAGCAGTTTTAAGTTTTGCCTTCACTATCCAATCCTTCCAAATGTTTCGTTTCTTTCCATACCTTGCGATAGTCTCAAGCCCAATCCAGGCAATTGGTATAAAAATTATCGCAGATGCCATTCAAACAATCAAATGGAGAGCCGTTCGTGTTGTAGCTTATATTTTTGCAGTAGCAATAATTATCATCGGATGTATACTCAACATAAAGAGTGACGAAAAACCCCTTTTTACCTTTGGCGTTGATGAATCAAAATTTCCCGTTTCGGCTGTGGATTTCGTCCTCAAAGAAAATATTCAAGGACATCTCTATAATGAATATGGAATGGGTGGGTATTTAGTCTATCGTCTTACTCCTGAAAGAAAAGTTTTTATATTCCCTGAAGCACGTCTTAACGGCGCTCTTGTTGAACGAACTATGAATACTTCTGATGTTATGGAGTGGCGAAGAATTTTTGATGAGTACCAAATCACTTATGCGATTATGAACTGTGCCAGAGGTCTTATTTCAACTAAGGGTATTTATACTATACCAAGAATCATTCTTTCCTGGGCTGATTGGCGTCTTGTATTCTGGGATGATATTGCTATGGTTTTCGTGAAAGATATTCCGGAATACAAAGAGTTAATTGCACGTTGCAATTGCAGAATTTTCCCTGAATCTCTCCCATATAAAAATAATCCCGTGTCAAATATTGAAGAGGTAGAGGTTTTTATAAAGAATCAATCACGGTGGCAATTGATTGAAAAGGAATTATTGCGAGTAATTGAGGAATGCCCCCAGCATTTCCGTGCCGCCCTTGCTCTTGGGTTGCTAAGAGATGCTCAGGGAAACTCGCAAGGAGCGATCGAAGCATACCGTATCGCCGAAAGGATTATTCCAAATCACCCAGAACTATTACAACTTTTTGCTCGCTGGAATCTGATTCGGGGAAACTACGAAAAGGCTACCGAATATATTAACAACGCTATTTCAAATGGTTTGAATAAAGTTGGTGGGCTCTACAATCTTGCATTTATCCAATATCGTGCGGGTAGGAAAGATGATGCACTAAAAACAGTCAATAAACTCCTCAAAATTCAACCCGAACACCAGAATGGTCAAAAACTATTTGAACAAATAACAACCGACAAATAGAAATAAACTCTAAATTACAAATACTAAACTCTAAACAAACTCAAATTTCGAAATTCAAAACATCATTTAATCCCTGTCAAGAAGAGATTTGGATTTTGTATTTATTTAGGATTTAGAGCTTTGTGTTTAGGGTTTTGTGTTCGTTTTAAATTGTCAGTTGTCATTTTTACATTTTAAATTCTCTTTTTTATCCTTTATATCCTGTCAAATCTTTTAACAATTAAAAACCGACAACCGACATAATGTAGGGGCAATCCTTGTGGTTGCACGAAATGATAGCGCAGGGACAAGACCTGACCCAATACTCATTATTTTAACTACAACTAATCTTTACTACGCTCTGGGAAAAAGTTGTAGCGGTCGGATTTATCCGACATGTGTATTTCGTGCGATAAATCGCACCGCTACTGATAGAATTCCCAAACTGTGGCTGCAGGTCTTTTTCCCGGATACTCATCAACACCAATATCGTATTCTTTCAACGGACCGTTGTTATCTATGCTTAAAACATCCATTGGACGCGGTTCTCCATCAAAATCAATATTTGGAACGTCCTGGTCATATCCCGCATCTATGCAAGGAGAGGCTAACTGCAGGTGATAATCAAAAATCTTATATGTATCGCCGATTTGTGCAATGGTAGTTACATTGCCCCAGACCGTCATTGTCGTTGCAGTATTACTAACGATAACGAATTGCCTCTTTTGTGAGGTATCGGGATTAAGGAGACGACCTGTGTGCTCGTTTGCCGTCCAGGCGGCAGAACTGTTAGTGAGAGTGGTCTGGAAAGTGGAGGAATTATAGACTGGTGCGGCAGTCCAGCTTCCTCCACTCAGAGTATCGCCAACAAAGAGTGGATTAAGTCCGATGTTGTTACTGCACTCGGCAATTGCAGAATCCATCGCTGACACACTCGTGTAAGATGTAGTGCCTTCATCATAGTAAACTCCATCTGGATTGCCGTAAAAGTCATTGTAGATAACTGTAGGGTCACTACTTAAATCGTATTCGTAGATGTCATACTTATTATTGCTGTAAAATATAGTGTTTTTTATTTTAGGCGAGGAGGAGTCGCAATAAATCCCGCCGCCGTAGTAGTTTGCCGAATTTCCCGAGATGATGTTGTTGGTGATGGCGGGCGAGGAGGAGTATCTGCAATAAATCCCGCCGCCGTAGTTTGCCGAATTTCCCGAGATGGTGTTGTTGATGATGGCGGGCGAGGAGGAGCCGCAAGCAATCCCGCCGCCGTAGTTTCCGTAGTTTGCCGAATTTCCGGAGATGGTATTGTTGGTGATTGCAGGCGAGGAGTAGTCGTAGCAATAAATCCCGCCGCCCCACCCGGCTGCCGAATTTCCCGAGATGGTGTTGTTGGTGATGTTAGGAGAGGAGTAACAATGGCAAGAAATCCCGCCGCCCCACCAGGCTGCCGAATTTCCCGAGATGATGTTGTTGGTGATAGCGGGCGGGGAGGAGTGGCAAGAAATCCCGCCGCCGTCGGAGTCTGCCGAATTTCCCGAGATGGTGTTGTTGGTGATGGAGGGCGAGGAGGAGGAGTCGCAAGAAATCCCGCCGCCGTAGTCGTATGCCGAATTTCCAGAGATGATGTTGTTGATGATATTGGGCGAGGAGCCATGGCCATAGCAAGAAATCCCGCCGCCGCCGGAGTCTGCCGAATTTCCAGAGATGATGTTGTTGGTAATGTTAGGCGAGGAGATGTAGCTGCAATAAATCCCGCCGCCAATGAAGGAAGCTAAGTTTCCTGTGACCCTGTTGTTCGCAATTGTGTTTGTATTATTTAGGCTGGCACAGTAGATCCCACCCCCGTTGTTGTCCGGACTTCCTGCATTGGCATTTCCGCCTGTTATACTAAAGCCATCAATCGTGGAAGTAATAATGGAGCCCATAATAACCACGTGATAGGCGGGTAGTCCACCGCGGGCGGTGCTGGCATCAATGGTGGTTACGTTTGTCACCCAGTTGCGCTGGGAGAGTTCGGTCTCAGTGCCATTGAACCCACCATAGAGCTTAACGCCGGACATCATTACAATTGCCTCAAGATAAGTCCCCTGCGCTACCCATACCTCCTCGTCTGCAACATCTGCGTCATCAATTCCTGCTTGAATTGTTGTGTAAGCATCAGCCCAGGAATTTCCATTATTAGCGCCGGTGGCATTTTTATTCACATACACCACGCCGCTTACAGAAATCGGAAAAACTAAAAAACACATCATCATTGTAATCAGACCCATTAGTTTTATACTTTTCATCTCTGTTCCTCCTTATTGAAAAAATCGTATTGTCAAAAGTATTACACTTTTTTGTTGGGTTTTCTCTATATAAAGCGCGGGCAATCTGCCCAACCGTCCTACCCTTGAGATAAAATCCCTGTTATGAAGAGTTGTCAGCTCAATACAGGCTAAAAGAGCCCGACAGCAGGATAAAATTATTTATTACAAAAACAACATTTTATTAAAAATATACTTCGTGTCAATAAAAAATACCAAGGTCTTCATTACTTTTCTTCAGGAATATTTAAGAATTGGTTGTTTAAAAACCATTAAAGGTCGAGATTGCTTCAGCTTTTTTCAGAAGCCTCGCAATGACACCACACAAAAAAGAGATTCTTCGCTTCGCTCAGAATGACCCCGCTTGTGTCATTGCGGTGAGGCGAAGTCCAGAGTGAAACGAGGAAACTGAAGTGATGAAGCAATCTCGTCCTTATAAAAGAATTTTTTGAGTTTTTAAACAATCACTTTTATAGATAATTTCCGCGTTAATCCGTTTCAGTCCGTGTAAATCCGCGTTCTATTCATATCTGATTATCAATAGTAGAGACAGAACAGTGTTCTGTCCCTACAACCTGTAAAATCAAAAGTTATAAAATTTTTAGCAACGGTTATTGGGACACTACCAAAAATATGTTGACTCATTAAGAGATTCGGTAAAATATAACTCTTGAATCTTAGCATATCGATTTCTTGTCATGCTGAACTTGTTTCAGCATCGCATTTGAGATTCCGAAATAAGTTCGGAATGACATTTTCCTTTTAACCAGATTACGCCTAATATTCGAGAGGCGAGAGGTTTAGACAAATTGCCCAAAATGACTCAAGTTTCAGCCATTTTATAGCGATTAATATTGGTAAGGGAACTTGTGTCCCTATTTTTAAAATATTTGATAGCGCCGACGTCTCGTCGGATTTGTTAAAGCAGGCAAGATGCCTGCTAAGTCAGGGGCTTGAGGCTTGGGGATCGAGTCTCAAGTCTCCAGCCCCAAGACTCTACTTTATTTGAGGTTATAAATGTCTAAGTCTCAACAAGACAAGGTTCTTGAAACAATAAATAATCGTATAGATGGGCTTGATTTACTCAAACTCATAAATTACAGAACTGATACTATCCAAGAGATGGGCACAACTATAAAATGTTTTTGTCCCATTCATAAGGAGCGTGTTTTCAAGAGCCTTTTATTAGATAACAAGAAAAAATCAATTAAATGCGCCTTCAAAAGTTGTCGGGGTTTTGATGGCGGAACTTTTATAGATTTATATGCCCTTCTTTTCAATCTGTCAACTTATAATGCTGCTATAGAAATCTCTAAAAAACTTAACCTCAACATTGACACTAACATATTCTCTTTAGCCACCTCCGAATTATTCCAAAGCGCCAAAAAACTCTATGAAGACGGGAAAATAGAGGAGGCTATAAAAAAATGCATCGAAGCAAGAGATATGGATGCCTCTAACCTCGACACAACAAAATTACTAATAGCCGCCTATCGCTCCTTGAACAGAAAAGAAGACATAGCACGGGAATATCTGAGCCTCTCAAAATCATTGCAGAATAAAAATGATTACAGCACCGCCATTGCTACATTAAAAGAATTATCTGAAATAGATTTGGAAAATACCAATGCCTTACTTGAACTTGCCAACATCTATGAAAAATTGGATAACCGCGAAGAGGTGATAAATACTTATAAAAAAATCATCTCAATATATACCAATAAAAATCAATTTAATGAAGCTATCGATATCTACAAGAAAGTTCTGAAAAAAGACGAAGGGCTATTAGATTTTCGTCTTGAGCTTGCTACTATTTATGAAAAAATCAATGATATTAAATCCGCCATTAAGGAATATGAAAAAATAGCTAAGCGTTACAAATACAATGGTGAACTTGAGAAAGAAAAATCAATTTACCATAAAATTCTGCCCCTTCAGGAAGATAATGAATCCATAAAGCTCGCACTTGCCGATGTCTCATTAAGACTCAATGAAACAGAACAGGCAAAAAATATTTTCAAAGACTTGGCTGACTCCCTTTATAATAGTGTTGACACTTCCCTCCGCAATAAAAAAGAAGTTTCTGCTTTTACCAGTATTTTAGAAAAGGCTAAGGATTACTATAAGAGAGTCATAGAGATTAATGAGAACGATATAGACTCTCTTCATAAGTTGAGCTCGGTTTATGACTTATTAAAGGAAAGCAAGAAAGCATTAGAAATAAACAAAAAATTACTGGAACATTATCAACAAACTGCGGATTGGCAGAAAGTGGCAGAGTTGGCTTCCAGCGTGGTTGAGCAGGAAGGTGACAATCTATCAGCTAAGGAAATCCTCGCCAGAAGTCTCATCAAAACCGACAAAATAAACGAGGGTGTCGACGAACTCTTAAATCTTGCAAATATATTATTGGATAATAAACAGGAAGAGAAGGCAATTCAACTCTTCGATGAAGCGCTGAAAATAAAACCTGACGATATCGAACTAAGAAAAAGGGTGACAGAATACTATCTTAAATCCTATGTGGGTGATGGGTCTCCTCAACTTGTAACAGGGCAACTCCTTAATCTCAGCAAAACTTATCTCGAATCCGAGGATTTCGCTACTGCTCAGGAATGTATCGAAAAAATTCTCACTGTAGGGACAGAACACTGTTCTGTCCCTACCTACATTTCTGCGCTCGAACTCGCTCTATCTATCTCCGAAAAACAACATAATTCTGAAGATGTCATATCTAAGGCTCTGAAATTAGCCGACCTCTTCTCATCCCAGAATAACACGAATATGACAAGGGTCTACCTCGACAAAGCATTGAATTATGATCCTCAAAATACCGAGATACTGGAAAAGCTTTCTGAACTCTACATTAAAGATGGCGAAATTGAGAAAGCCATTGAGATTCTCCGGTCTTTAATCAAAAACTATGAAAAGGAAAAACAAACAGATAAGCTCATCATTGCCATCGAAAAATTATTTGAAATTGCGCCTGTAGGGGACGCATATATGCGTCCCCTACAAAAAACAGAATTAAAAGAAAAGCTCATTGACTTATACCTCTCTAAAGAAGAGTCAGAAAAGGCATTGAAAGAAATTGCTGCCTTAGCCAATATCTATATTCAGGGAGAGCATTTCCCCGAAGCAGAAAAATTACTCTTACAGGGTCATCAACTTGCAAAAAATAACGAGGAACTCCTGAAGCTTTTTCTAAAATTATACGACTGCTGGAAGAAGGACAACCAATTCATAGAATATGCCAACAAGCTGGCAAATATTTACCTATCGAAAGAAGAAGACCAAAAGGCAGCAGAATTATTTGACACCGTTCTCGCAAAAGACCCTGAAAATCTGATGACACTTGACCTCCAGGCTAAAATATTCGAAAAAATGGGGAAGAAAGAAGAATCCCTGAAAATATTAAAATCTCTTGCCACCATCTACCAAAAGAAAAAGGATTTGAACAAAGCCGCGGAAATTCTTAAACAGATCATAGAACACCAACCAGAAAATCCCGAAATCCTCGAAGAGCTATCAGAGCTCTACATAAAGACTGGCAACACCCCTGATGCCCTTGAATTTATGAACAGAGCCGGGTCTCTCTATATCTCCCAAAATAAATTTGATAAAGCCTTACCGATATACAAGAAGGCACGAAAACTCGAACCTAAAAATCTTGAAATAATTAGAAAATTAGCTGAACTCAACAAGACTTTAGGCAATCTGGGTGATGCAGAAAAGGATTATAAACACCTCGCAAAAGAACTGGAAGGCAAAAACAATCTTGAAGAAGCCCTTGAAGTCTATCGGAAGATACTTCAATTCAACAAAGGGGATTGCGAAACGCGTGAAAAGGAAGCTTCTATTCTATACAACCTTGGTGAAATTTACGAGGCAATGAACAAATATGTTGAGCTAATAAAAGAGCTTGACGAAAAGGGACAAACATCAGAAGCGATTAAATTATGCAAATCTGCCATCGCGAAGGATGAAGGAAGGTCTACGCTTTATGAAACATTGGCATATCTTTACAAAAAACTTAATGATTATAAAAAATATGAAGAGACGTTAAGAAACAACGCGCAGATTGAAATCCTCAACAAGAATTATTCTAAAGCAGAAAAAGTCCTTCTCTCTATTCTTGAGATTGCAGAAGATGACCTGGATACGCTAATGCAACTGGCAATGGTTGAAACAGAACTAAAACAACTCGATTCCGCTAAAAATCACTATAAAATGATTTGTAACAAAGCCCTCGAAAAAGGCGATGAGGACAAAGCGGTCGAGGCAATTAATAAAGCCGTTGCACTAACTCCTGATGACAATTCCCTTACTCAATTTGCTATAGATTTAAAATTAACTCTGGGCAGATTTGATGAAGCCAAGCGCCTTTCTTTCCATCTTATTAAAAAACTCCTCGATGTGGGAGAACTGGAAGAATCACAAAAGATTCTTTCTGCCCTCAAAGAAAAAGCCCCAGACCTCACCGCCATTCATAACGAAATAGCTACGCTTTTTATTGAGAATGAAATCCCTGAACTTGCTTACTCCGAATACCTTGAATTAGCCCTCTTAAAGAAAGAAGAAGATGTTGCGGCGGGAAAAGAAGCCTGCAGAAAAGGGCTTGAAATCAGACCCAATGGAATTGAGCTAAGAAAAGTTTATATTAAATTACTTAAATCCTGCAATGATCTCGATATGATGTATAAAGAACTCGAACTGTTAGGAGTTAATCTCGAAAATGCTTCACTATCCGAAGATGCAGTGGAGATTTACAGGGAGATGCTCTCTATAAAATTTGACGACTCTCTTCCTCACAAGAGGTTATTGTCTTTATACGATAAACTCAATCAACCCGACAATCTTAAAGATGAATTGAGAACTCTCGGAGAAATCGAAATAGATAGAGAAAATTTTGCCGATGCTGTAAATGTCTTTAAACGACTAATCGAACTTGAACCAGATGATATCCGGGTAAGAAAACGCTATATCGAGGCTTCCTCCAAAATTAGACCAGAAAAAGAACTAATTAATGACTACCTAAAACTCGCTCAGGGTTATTTAAAAGAAAATGTGGTTCAAGAAGCTATTTGGATTTATAAGAAAATCTTAGGGCTTGCCCCTGAAAATATCGAAGCCCAAGAAAACTTGTCAAATTTACTCCTCAAGGAAAAAAATCTCGCGGAATCTAAACAAGCTGTGCTCGATTACACACGTATTCTTGCTAATAAAGGCGAAACCAAAAAGGTTATCGAAAAACTAAAACAACTCTGCGAATACATCCCTGACGATATTGACATCCTCAAACTACTTGTCGACTCTTATCTAAAAATAAATGCTCGCGGAATGGCTTCAGAAACACTCGGTAAGATTATTAATGTTCATTCTCTCACCGGGGATTATGACCGCGCCATATACGCCTGTGAAGAAAAATTGAATATTGACCCCTTTGATAAAGAAACAAGAGGCAAGCTTGTCGACTTTTACCTGAAGACAAAGAAAAAAGATGAAGCGATTGAAGAGATGATGAAGCAAGCCGATCTTTACATCAAACAAAAACTCTTAGACCTTGCTGAAGCAGAATATAAAAAGATACTCCACATCGACCCCAAAAACATTACCGTGCGAAATTATCTTATAGACACACATTTGCAAATGGGATTAGAAGAAGATATGATTGAGGAATATCGGTCCTTGGCTGAGGTCTATATGGAAAAGGGACATATCAATAATGCACTTAAAACTTATAAAAAGATTATCGAAATTACTCCCAAAGACATTGATGCAAGAATAAAATATACGGATGCTTATCTTCAGGTTGGTCTGGAAGAAGACCTCCTTGACGATTATGTTGAGCTTGCTAAGCTCTTCTCTGAAATGGGTATGACAAAAGAAGCCGCAGAACTCTATAAGAAAGTTGGTTTGCTTTCACCAGGTACTACAAAAGAAAAACCCGTATGGGAGCGACCTGCCAAATCCTTAAAAAAAGAGGAGGGACAAACGAAAGAACGAACAATCGCTTCAGCCCAACCAATAGATGAAATTATAAGCAACTACAAAAGTATTTTAAGAATGAATAAAGAAAATACAAAAATACGGCTTAAACTCGCGGAACTTTATGAATCAAAGGGAATGTTAAAAGAATCTCTTGAAGAATACAAGAAGACATCCGAAACATTCTTCAAAAAGGGTGAGCTCAACGACTGTATCAAACTCTGCGAGAGGTTGATGGAAAAAGATCCCACTGACATTTATATCAGAGATAGATTGCAGAAGGCAATACTCCGTCGCGACTCATTAAAAGCCCTTGATAGTGCCATCGAGGCTCAAACCGACTTATCAAAAATAAAAAAGAAGGAGAAAAAAGAAAAAAAATAACCACGCATATTCACGAAAGGTTGTTAAAATTATAAATAATTTGACCTGCTGGCTAATATATCATTCCCGTGTAAATGGGAATCCAATCGTCGTTTTAACATAATTACTATACTTCTGGATTCCCAATCAAGTTGAGAATGACAAGGCAAGATTCTAGCCCTCTGTTTTTTCCTCTTGAGGATTTTTTAACTGCCTAAACTTGCATTTTGCCTTTCACAAAAAATATTTTCTTGACTATCTGTTTTCTGTTTTAGCATTTTTATCTCTAATCAATTAATGCATTTCTGCTAATCAAGAAAAAATACTTGTAATTGGATTTTTAAACAAACTAATATATATTGTAGCGATGCAATTTAATTTTTGAGAATTTTTTATTCGTCCTTGTAGAGACGTGATATATCACGTCTCTAAATAATTAGACACAGATTCACGCGGATTTACACCGATTTTTTATTTTTAATCAGCGCTTATCCGCGTCTATTATTTAATCCGTGCTAATCTGCGTTCTATTTTTTTACTAATTTTTGTCGCTACAATTTGTACGGTGATTAGTGATAATGACTGAGCAGTATCCACAGATATTTACAATGATTCCTGACGAGGAATTCTTCGATAGGGAATCCGAGCTGGAGAGAATTTACAATTATGCCCTGAGCATCCCCAAGAAACTTGCCTCAAGTATAATTCTTACCGGCAGACGTGGCATAGGTAAAACAGAACTCCTGAAACGCATCTACAACCGCCTCTTCTGGAAACAAGATGCCATTGTCCCATTTTATTACTCGATGAATAGAGACTGTCTATCTGTTCAGGAATTTTCAAAGGACTACCTGTCTGAGTTCATTAAACAATATATAGGTTTCACCCAAAAAGACCACACACTTGTCAATGTAAAAAATCTGCCATTTAAAAAACTCTTAAAAATCGCTTATCAGGTTGATAGTAAATTTATCGTTGATTTAATAGATAACTTTCTTGAAGCATCGAAAGACAATGACTATTTAAGTCTTGTCAGAAACTCTATCTCAGCCCCTCTTTATATTGCACTCAATGAAAATATCTACGTGTTCCCCATCATCGATGAGTTTCAATATGTGAGCAACATACATCTCAATAACGAACCCTATCCCGTTGCAGGACACTACCAGATTCTTCTTCAGTCACATATTACTCCACACTTGATAACTGGCTCATCAATTCGTTCAATTGAGAACATTTACAAAGATACATTTTTCCTCTCCGGACTTGAAAAACTTGACTTGAGCTCTTTTGACAAAGAAAACGCTATTAAAATGTTTGAGGGGTTAAGCAAACGATTCAAAATAAAAACCGCTCAAGACCTTTCTGCTGACGTTGTAGAACAATTAGGATGCAATCCATTTTACATACAAAGCCTTTTAAAGTCCACAAAAATAAACAAAAGAGCTATCCTCAAGTTAAGAGATTTCCAGGACATTTACACCTCAGAAGTCATTGAGGGTAATATTAACTACTACTGGCAGTCCATACTTAACTCCTCGATAAAAAACATAAATAGCCGTCGTGTAGCTATGGAAATCCTCAACATTTTATCCAATTCTCCCGGACTTTGTTTCTCCATCAACTTCCTATCCAAAAGACTGTTTATACAGGAAAGCGACGTCCAAGAAATCCTTACTATCCTCGATAAGGCTGGATTAATCGACTGTAAATTTGACAATGCGCGAATTGTCCAGGATACTGTCCTCACCGACTCCATTAAATCTATCTACGCCATAGAAGTAAAAGCCGACTCTAAAGAAAAGGTGAAAAGTCAACTTATCGGCAATAAACTGAAATTTCTTTCACTGGCTCGTAAATCTCAGTTTAAAAATGAACTTATCAGTAGCCTTGAAATCCTGTTGAAAAAATTTGATTGCCAAAAGATACCATTATCCCTATTTGATTATCAGCGATACTATTCAAATTACGAATCAACTCTCTCAACACCAATAACTGAAATCTTAGAACGAGAAAAAGACCGTATTTCCCTGCCGCAGATAATTGGCTCGTTCCGCGAGATTCAAAAAGATGCCTACGGGTTGCCATCTACTTATATCGTCGCTTACGGGTTTGGGCGCGGTATATATGTCTCGGGTAACGAGGTTTTATGGGTCATTGAATTGTTAGAGAATACGGCAACCATAACTGTTAAAGACATTATAACCTTTGAAAAAAACATCCTGACAATTGCAAAAAAATTGGATATTAACAAAGTCTTGAAGTGGATTATTGGTAAAGACGTCTTTGATAAATCCGCTCTTGACCTTGCCCATCAACATAACATCTTGTGCTCAAATCTTTATCAATTAAACAAACTTATAGAGCTCTTTATTGGTGTCGGTGAATATATTTATAAATTAGACGGCAGACCTCAGGGTTTAGATTCCTCGGTTAATCACTTAAAGGTTAAAAAACCTGTCTCCGATAAGATTCCTGAGGTTACAGATGAAAATATTATAGATTTATATAGCTCGACCGATTCAGATATCGATAATGCGCTCTCAATAGACAAAACTATCTCACCAGATTCAATCCCAGATACTGACGAAATTGACACATCTCGCGAAGGCGACGATGACTCGGTCGACTTTGATCCCTCTGCAAAGGAACACAAATTTGAAATGACCGTTCCTATGGAATCCGAGGCTGAGCTTGTAGCAGCGAAAACAGCTGAGGCAATTGCCAAGAACAACAACTTCGATGAGGAAGCCATTGGGCACATCAGAATGGCTGTAATTGAAGCTTGTATCAATGCAAAAGAACACAGTGAAAGTAAAGACAAAAAATTTTTGTTACAGTTCATAACTGACGATAGGTCTATGACGATATATGTGCGCAATCGTGGGAAAAAATTTACTCCTGATACAAAAAAATCTGCTCTCGGTATCACCGATAAAATCTATACCGAAAATAAAAGGGGCTGGGGTATCAAGCTAATGAAAAATTTAATGGATGAGGTCGATTTCGAGGACATCCAGAATGGAACACGACTCAAAATGGTCAAATACAAAAAATCAAAAAAGGATAATATATTAAACTATTAGAACAGACTAATAAACAGTTTGTAGTCCCTGCTTTAGCAGGATGTTTTGTGCCCACTAAAGTGGGGACTACAAACAAGTATTGTAACACGAGATTTATCTCGTGTGGCGGTTTGATTCATCAAACATACTTGTCGCATAAATGCGACCGCTACATATTAGTTGCGACATAAATGTCGCGTTACATCATTAGAGAGGAAACAACATTGGGCGACTTTTCTGTAAACACTAAAGTGCAAGACAACTATGCCGTCATTTACACGAATGGTTACATTAATGATTTGGGTGGAGAACTAATTGATAAGGAATGCACAAAGATGCTTCAAAGGAACATCTCCAACATCATAATTAACTTTGCTGGCTCCGAATTCATTAACAGTATCGGCATCTCAATCCTTATCGGCATAATCGAAAAGGTCTCGGATATAAACGGTAGAATAATTTTCACGAATCTCTCAAGGGCAAATAAAGATGTTTTTGAAATGTTAGGGCTGACAAAATTCGCATCTATCTTCTCCACCGAGACAGAAGCTATGAAATATATCTCTCATACGTCGGGCTCACAGTACCTGTAGTGCGAGATAACTCTCGCACCACAACGGGGCTGTGGGTCGCCTAAAAACAGAAAGGCTGCAATGGATATATCCACGCCAAACATTAAAAAAATTCTATATAATCTCGCCTCACTAAGTGAACTTGGTATCCGCATCACGTTTCTCAAGAATCTCAAAACCACCTTCAAATATTCCTTACATCTCGTCTTAGGAACAATTTCCGTTCCGAGAGGCGTTATTTATTGTCTTGATACAACCAAGAATGATGGCAGACGTGGTTCACCCGTCCTCATCTTTAAGCCCTTAGTACAAAAGGGGATTGATTCAAAGAATAAGTTGACCCTAAAGCTCGACAAATCTTTCTCAAAAAAAATAATTAAAACACAGAAACTTATCGACCTTGAAAGAAGAGAAAAATCTTTTGAGGCATTCTATAATAAAAATAAAAAGGCTCTTGACCTTATCAAAGCTAAAATCTTTCTTCCACTCATCAGTAAAGATAAAATTATCGGTGCTCTTGTAATTGGCAGGAAACTTCTTAATGAAAAATATCGTCCAGACGATTATGAAATTATATCGTTGATGGGATATTATCTCACGATCGGTTTACAAAACCACTTATTACTGCGCGAACTCAAGGGAAAAATCACCGAGATTCAAAAACTATATTCCGATATGCGCGAGATTTACTATGATACCGTAAAGGCATTCGCCGCCGCTATTGATGCGAAAGAAACCTACACCCGTGGTCACTCATTACGTGTAGCAAAATATGCAAGCGCCATCGCTAAAGAATTCGGTATGAAAAAGAACGAAATCGAAGGACTCTTCATTGCAGGACTTCTCCACGACATTGGAAAAATTACTATTGATAGTTCGCTTATGAATAAGCCGGGTAAACTCGATCCAGAAGAAATGGAAATAATCAAAAAACACCCCGTTACTGGTTATGAAATTCTCTCTAAGATAAAATTTCCCTGGAATGGTGTTAATCAAATTGTCAGACATCACCACGAAAGACCGAATGGGACTGGATACCCTGACCAATTGACATCAGATTCGCTACGCACTGGCGCCAAAATACTCTCCCTTGCCGATGCCTTTGATGCAATGACCACAGAAAGACCTTACAGAAAACAACTTCCACTTAAAGACACTCTCTTAGAGATGAAAGACAAGCTCGGTAAACAGTTCGATTATGAAATTGCAATGACCCTTTTTAAAGTCCTTCAGAAAGAGCTTGCTGAAGGAAAAGGAACGGAATTAGATAAAGCTACCTTCCTCTCAAACATCGACGAAAAAATTGACCCGCAAGTCATTAAAGAACTCCTCGAAGCCATACTATATGAATTATCACACTAATTGATCCCTCTGAAAAATTGTGGTTTGACGTTACAAATTTTCAATAAGTATTGTTCAATTTTATGTGGAGTGCGTTAGCTTGCTACCGCTTTTGGTCTTGTAGGGAACAATCGCGACCGTTCCCTACAGATAAAATTAGGAACAGCCTTGTTGTCTGTCCCCAAATTTCTTCCTCAGCCCCTGAGATTGTAAAAGGACATAAGTACCATTATTCTACTGCGTAGCGGTAAAATAACATAGCTATGGGTTGCGAATCTACTCATAGTAATAAGAAACGTCCAAAAATTTTTATACTCCGTAGGAGTTTAATAATAGCGTGTTGGGGGATTGTGGACAGACAACAATTGTCAGCCCTCAATTCACCCTAATATTCATTTTTCTTCACCTCTTACCACATACACATAAATACAATTCCCCACTCTCGCAGTTGGTTTTCTCTCTCGGAAATATTTGAAGGTATCAAAGTCACGTAGATATATCCCCTGAAGATTTGTTACAGATATAGCATATATTCCCTTCTGCGGATTATTTCTGTCAAACTCAAATATGGGTGTGAGAAGATCGTTGAACCCTGGTAATCTTACATAATTTATATCATAATAAACAGGATTCGTATACCCAAAACACGAAAAATAAACTATCCGTAGCCCCTTTTTGTCCATAAATCTCTTAAGTTCTTTTAATCCTTGTCCCCAGTCCAGATTTGAATCCCCTAAATATTTATAACCATTCTTTGGTCCACCTATTAACTCGTTAAAATATGTAAGATGATACGGATAAATCGTAGCAGCACCCCAAATATACCATATAGATAATAATAATATAATTAGCTTGTTTCGTGCTATTCGTAGAGACGCAATATATTGCGTCTCTACAAGCAAACACCCTATAAACAAAAAAATAAAAGGTAAGACTGGTAATATGTGCCTATACCCAATATTAATTTTCGAGACACAAGAGGTTACAAAATATATTACTGGTGGTATGAGAATTAAATAATTTTTGTCCTTAAAGCATTTCTTTATTAGAATAAAATATACAGACAGTACCATAAGAACAATCGTCGGTATCGGTGTTTTAATCAAAAATGTCACAGGAAAATAATACCACCAGCCACCTTCCTTAACCTTTCCAAACAAAAACGCCCAATGACCACGCCCAGAATGCTCTAATCCTGATTTTAACCCCTTGAGATAACTATAAAATGGATACGGCTTAGATTCAAAACCATAATCCGCCCAGAGAAAAATAATACCTATCAAGAGTATCAGGATATACTTCGGGATGTATGATAATATGCTTCGAAAGGCTGACTTTACCCTCGATGAAACGCTTTCTCCCCCCTTATCCTTAACAAATAAATTCTCAATAAATATTGTTAAAAATATACATGCTGTTATTGGGAAAATCGCTATGGAAGAGAACTTCGAGGCAAGAGATAATCCAAGAGAGATACCTGATAAAATTGTATGCTTCGCCTTTGGTTGCTTACAAAACTTAATAAAATAATAAAAGTGTATAAAGAAAAACGCCGCAATTCCTAAATCGGTCGTTACCAATCCACTGTTTGCAATCATATTCGGGCAAAGGGCAAAGAAAAATAAACTGAATAGTGCACCCTTATCTCCCCACAATTCTCTCGACCAGATAAAAATGTAAATGCCTAACAAGATTCCAATCAAAACAATCATCAGTCTCGACCAGAAAAAAATACTCTCAAAATCATTTCCCGAATATAAGAAGAAGTGACTGAAAGGGGCAATTTTCTTCTCTTTCCAACCAATATAATCTTCTGGTGAGCCAAGCGGCATAAACAAAAGTGGAATTGCTGATATCTGCTTAATAAGTGGTGGATGCTCAAAATTAAGCGAATAATCATTAGTCTTAACGTAAGAAAATCCTGCCGAAATATGCGTCGATTCATCAAATGTTGGTGACATCCCTATATAACTTGTTATCGCCTGAATCGCAAATATGACCAATAGAATAATTAGAAACAGGTACGCTTTATAGTTCTTAAGTTTAGATATTTTTATACTATCCAAAATAATTCTTGAACCTTATTAGTCTCTCTTATTACTACTTAAAAATCAACACTTTGCAAATGAAAATATATAATCAATATAGACAAATCAACAGATTTAATCCGTTACCGAATCATAATTTGAATACGTGGGAAATGGTTTAAACCTCTTCTCTACGGGGATGTATTCCCTATTACAATTATTACTAACAAACATCTTGATTTGCATTATTAAATCATATTAATTTTGTTATGTTCTATATGTTTTGAGGATGTATACAATGCAAATTATTATTAGTTTAGTTATAAGCTTCGTCATTACGCTTGGGCTATCAATATTGGTTCACGAGCTTGGACACTTCTTGTTCGCCAAACTTTTTGGTATTAGTGTTGAAACCTTCTCAATCGGCTTCGGAAAAAAACTCTGGAAAAAAAAATACGGCGAGACGATTTACGCCTTGTCTATCTTCCCTTTTGGTGGTTATGTCAAGATGCGGCTCATCCCCTTTTTAGATGAACAGGACAAGGAAATAAATCCATCAGCAGATGAACGTTTCAAATCAACCATCGGAAAAAATACTGATGAAAATACTACAACAGATCACTCAAAAGCTCTCTTTGATGCGGCCTACTCTGACTTAGCTTCCCTTTACCCCAAAAGCTATTTCAAAAAAATACTTATTATCTCTGCGGGTTGCATATTTAATATTCTCTTCGGAGTTATTGTCCTCACTTCCGCATTATTGATTGGCTTTAATGATTACTACAACGTGCCTATTATTGATACCGTTGAAGCTGGTTCTCCCGCAGATACTGGCGGATTAAAACAGGGTGATAAAATTATCAACATAAATGGTAAGAAGATAGAATATTTTGAGGAAATTTATTCAGAACTCAATAAAAGCAAAGACCTTAATTTTATTGTTGAACGAAACGGCAAAAAAACCACTCTAACCATAATCCCCTCTCGCTTCAAAACTCCCGAAGGTGAAGAAAAAATATCCTTTGGGGCTCAGCCAAGAATTGAACCCATCATACATGATGTCATACCGAACTATCCCGCCCAACAGGCTGGATTAAAGAGCGGTGATAGAATCATCGCAATTAACGACAAGCCCATCACCCTCTGGAAAGAAATGACAGACATTATCAATAAAAGTCTTGATAAAGAATTAATAATTACTGTTCAGCGTGGCAATACCACATCCACAAAGCTCATAACGCCTATAGCAGGATTTGACGAAGATACTGCGAATAAAGGATTAATCGGTATTTTCCCCGGTGCGCCCATAAAAAAGTTTGTCCGCCTTTCCCCTACAGAAGCGTTCAAAAGCGCTACCGATACCTGTTTAAGCGTTGGAATAGAAACTTACAGGATGTTATTTAAGCTAATCACATTCCAGTTACCAAAAAATGCCATCGAGAAGGGTATGGGTGGTCCAACGCAAATTGTTATGCTGAGTTATGACCAGACGAAAAAAGGGCTTTTCGCATATCTATCGTTCCTGGCAATAATAAACTTTTTGCTGGGATTTTTTAATCTGCTTCCCTTACCAATCGCAGATGGTGGATTAATCTGCTTTGTAACTATAGAAAAGCTTTTGAGAAAGCCTTTTCCAAAAAAGGCATTCACAGCAATTTACGTCGGAACGGTATATGTCCTAATTTTTGTCTTTGTTCTCGTAACATTTAACGACATCGCTCAGAATTTATGGCGGTTTGGTTTCAAATAAAAGTAGAGTCTTGGGGCTGGAGACTTGAGACTCGAGCCCCAAGCCTCAAGCCCCTGACCTATAATGATAAAACGACGCAACACAATAAAAGTTCGAATTGGCAACCTCTTCATCGGTGGCGATGCGCCCATTACCATTCAATCTATGACAAATGCTGACACTCGAGACATTCAAAAGACAATCAACCAAATTCACAAACTAACAGATGCCGGTTGCGAAATTGTTCGATGTGCAGTCGTTGATATGGAAGCCGCAAAAGCCCTTTCTCAAATCAAAAAATCTATCTCCATACCCCTCGTTGCGGATATCCACTTTGATTATCGCCTCGCATTAAAATCTATAGAGTCCGACGTTGCTGGTTTAAGAATCAATCCCGGCAATATTGGGAGCAAAGAACGCGTCAAAGAAATCGTCAAAAAGGCAAAAGAGCGCGGAATCAAAATCAGGATTGGTGTCAATTCCGGTTCACTTGAAAAATGGCTTCTATCCAGGGTAAATAGAGGAAAAATATCCCTCTCAGAAGCAATGGTCGAAAGCGCTCTTGAACATATAAAAATCCTTGAATCACTCGAGTTCAATCAGATTGTAATTTCCCTGAAATCCTCTGATGTGCTCACTACAATTGATGCCTATAGGCTTATGGCTCAGAAATGCAATTACCCTTTCCACATCGGAATAACTGAAGCTGGAACGATTCGTTCTGGAACAGTAAAATCCTCTGTCGGAATTGGTATTCTCATCTACGAAGGGCTCTGTGACACATTAAGAGTATCATTAGCCTCCGACCCTGTTAATGAAGTTCTTGTTGCGAGAGATATCTTAAGATCTTTGGGAATGCGAGAGGACATTTTAAATATTATTGCCTGTCCGACTTGTGGTCGGGCTGAATTTGATGTCGAGAAAATTGCATTAGCCGTAGAAAAGAAAACGCTCAATATTAAAAAGAAACTAACTATTGCAATTATGGGATGTATCGTCAATGGTCCGGGAGAAGCGAAAGAAGCAGATATAGGAATTGCAGGCTCTAAAAAATACATTGCCTTATTTAGGAATGGCGAGATAATCGATAAACTTCCAAAAAACAAAATTATTCAAAGGTTACTAAAGGAAATAGAAAATTTTTGAAAATTACTGCGACATAATAAGTTTTCATAAATTATTGTTCCAAATCTTTCTATAAGAGTGTGGATTTTTCTCTCTTTTGGAGTGCGGTAGCTTGCTACCGCTTTGGAAGGCGAGCCCTTGGTCTCGCCCTTTTGTCGGGGACAAATAGGGACAGAACAGTGTTCTGTCCCTACAAGAACGGTGGAAGCAAGCTTCCACAAAACAAAGCGAAAGCAAGCTTTCGCACTCCACATAAAATGTAACAATAATTTTTAAAAATTTATAATGTCGCTCCACAGTTTTTCATAGTCTCAAACTGCATCTTCTTCACTTTTTACAGGCAACAAATATGAAGGCAATGCTTCTTAAAAAACCTGCACCTATTGAGGAATCGCCTCTTGCACTTGTTAACATTTCCGAACCCAATATCGGTCCCAAAGACATCTTAATAAAAAACAGTGTTTGCGGAGTCTGTCACACAGACCTTCACATCATCGAAGGCGAAATAGAAATGCACAAATCTCCTGTTATTCCCGGGCATCAAATTGTAGGCCAAGTATATGCTATCGGTAATGCAGTAAAAAAATTTGGTGTCGGGGATCGTGTCGGTATCGCCTGGCTAAATTCATCCTGTGGTATTTGTGAATTTTGCAAATCTGGTCGTGAGAACTTATGTGATTCAGCTCTATTCACAGGCTATGATAGAGACGGTGGCTATGCTGAATTTACTGCCATCTCTGAAGATTTCGCCTATCCTATTAGCAATACCTTTGATGATTTTCACACAGCACCACTTTTGTGCGCCGGAATAATCGGCTATAGAGCCCTTAAACTTTGTTTTGGGGAATGTGGTGCAACATTTATGTCGCAAACACTGCGAGATAAATCTCGCACTACAACAAATGAACGGCTTGGTTTATATGGTTTTGGTGCCTCTGCACACATTGTTGCTCAGGTTGCTAAATATCTCGGCTGTGAGGTTTATGTGTTCACAAGAAGTGAAAATCATAAAATCTTCGCCAAAGAGCTTGGGGCGGTCTGGACTGGATTTGCCGAAGATTCGCCACCAGAGCTGATGGACAGCAGTATTGTTTTTGCTCCATCAGGCAAAATCGTACCAGCGGCACTTCGTGTCCTGAAAAAAGGAGGTACTTTAGCCTTAGCTGGTATTTATATGACACCAATTCCTGAAATGAATTATAACCTGATTTATGGAGAGCGTATAATAAAGAGCGTCACCAATAGTACAAGACAGGATGCGATGGAATTATTAAATCTTGCACTTAAAATCCCAATCAAAACGGCCGTCGAAGTTTTCCCCTTAAAAGAAGCCAATACCGTGCTTAAAAGATTAAAAAACAGCAAGATTCGCGGCTCTGCTGTCTTAGATATTTCATAATTTCATGGAGGCTCGCTTATCTGCGCCCCCTACGTCTTTTAACTTCATTGTTATTCGTTCTTTTCCGGCATTACAATAATTCTCAAATCACTCACAATAGAATCCTCAACGATTTTTACTGCTCCATATGTGCCTTCATTATATCCTTGCGCTTTTACTTTAATAAAATATGTTCCTGCAGTTATATATTTAAACTCAAAGATGCCATTTGGCTCATTCTCTACTGTTTTGGTATATGTTTTTTCTCCCGCTTCTTCTGACAAAGGCGTTAGTATAATCTCATAAGAACTGATTGGCTGGCTCGTTTCGCTTTCTGTGACTACTCCCCTTATTGAAGCCACTCCACCAAACGTAACTTGTACATTTTCGTCTCCAGCGACTATACTCCTCAATTGATTCTGAATTATAATACTATCTTTAATGGCTATCTTTCTATTCGCTTTCAACAAGTAATCTCCCTCTGCCAGGTTACTGAACACAAACTTACCTTCCTCATCTGTAATTGTCTGATAAATATAATTATCCTTCTCAAGTTCTAACTCAACTCCTTCAATTGCTTCCTGTGCGATTGTCTGCACTTTCCCGCTTACTGTTTTCTCTTCAGATAGAACAATGTCATTCTTAATAGATTCTCTATCTTTAACAGAAATCAATGTATGTGTTGCCATCGCATACCCCTCTCCGATGGCAAATAAGTAATAAAAACCCTCTTCCAATCCTCTTAATCTATAAAAACCAAACGGATCAGTAACGCTCCTCTTTATTTTTTCATTCTTCAGTTTATCTGTTATTCTTATCTTCTCGCCTTCATCTTTTACTATGTACACATTTGCTTTCTCTACTGCTTCGCCCTTCTCGTTACTGATGGTTCCAGAAATTGTGCATCCAGGACTGAGCTCACCAACGATTTCTTGAATGCTATCAGGTTTTTTGGGTCTAAACTTGTATCTTTTCTCAACATAATTTGGATGACTTATAATTAGTTCGTAATCGCGGTCTCTAAAGAACAATTTGCCTAATAAAAATTTGCCTTCAATGTTTGTTTCGGTTTCTCTGTCCATTTTGTCCAAGACTATCTTAGCTCCTTCTATTAGCTTTCCGCCTTCTTCTCTTACTATGCCTACAATTTGACCCTTTGCGCGAGTTAACGAAATATTAACATCTTTCTGATCCTCGCCTTCACTAAGGTTAATGATATATCCTTCCTCATTCCCGCCATAAGCATACTCTTCAGAATCCACACATATTGCATACCTTGTTGGGTAAATATTTTTGAAGCTATACTCACCGCTTGTATTAGAGGTTCCTGGTTTATAAAATCTCGATGAAAAGATTAATTTTCCCCTTATTGGCTTTAAAACTAAGCTAATTCCCGATAATGGTGACCCCTTTTCGCTGTCTAAAACGTAACCTGATACACTTGCTGTTTTGAAAATATCTAAGTCAACCTCAGATATTACTATACTACCATAAACACCGACATTGATTTGTGGTTCAGCAGTAAAATTCTCATCACGTACCTGCACCTCATATATTCCTTCATATAAACCATCTATTTCATATTCCCCTTCTTTATCTGATATGCCATACTTTGCTTTTAGCTCTTTCGTTTCTTTATTCGCAGTTTCAGGAGATAATCTAACACATTCAATTTTTATCCCTCTTGCCTTTTCTCCAGTCTCTTTAAATTTAACATTACCCGTTATAATTCCTGTGAATCTATTAGCTACAGATGAACAATTCTCTATTATTGGATTTTTCTCATAATAGTATCCTTCGCCTACTTCCTTTTCTGCTTTATATTTAATCTTCTTCTCTATCTCTTTATTTACGACCACGCTTCCCCGAAAGACTACGAGACTCAACGAATAAATAATAGTGACAAAAACTAATAAAAAATATATACTTAGTAAAAATTTTTGCAGTTTTTTCATTTTAAACGAAAAGCTATTCTCAATTTCTTGTTTCTTAGATTTACTTTTACTATTTACATCAACATTTTTAGCTTATAGTTTCTCCATTTTCAACAGTATTATGCTATTTTTAATATAACTTTCTTAATGATTAAGAATGAACAGAATTTTTATTTTAATTTTTTTTATCGACCATTGTCTAATATAAATAACTTATTTGTAGGGACAGAATAGTGTTCTATCCTTACAAACGAAATGAACTACTAAGCTAACTATAATATAATATATTAATAAGTAATAAAAGTAGTAGTAGTAAGCAATATGGAAAAGTTGATAACGATATTAACTTCTTTAATTCCATACTAAAACTCTTGTTGAAAACCCTATATGCTTTTCCATAAGTATCCACTTTTCACTTTTTCTCGGGATTGTATATTTTGATGCACACAAAAAGTTGTGGAAAAAGGAAAGCTCTATGTGAATAAAGTGTGAAAAAGTAAGGTATGTGAACATAAAAAAAACAATACCAGATTTAAGTGGTGCGACACTTATGTCGCAAGAGATGCGAACTAAAGTTCGCTCCACAAAAGTGAGGTCACGTGACCTCGCCTGTAATCGGAAAGAAGATAATGATTTATATAATTCTTGCTTTTGTATATCATAAAAATAATTGTTAGAAACATTTCCACATATTTATTCACATAATTGATAACAAATGGAGGACGGATATGAAAAAGTTATTATTGTCGATCATAATATCAATGATATTATTTTTGGGTGTACTCACAACCATAATAGCACAAGCGCAGACGGATATCGTTGCAAGCAATACAATTATACTAAATGCAAAATGGGGAACAGATGAAGGAGAAATAGGGCTAATCAATAACCCAGAGATGGAGCGTTGTGGTCCATTATCATTCTGTTGTAGGGAACGCATATATGCGTTCCCTACTATAGGAGATGTTCTTATACTTGATACAATCAACAAGAGAGTTTCGGGAACAACAGAAGGAAAACTAAGCACGATAGCTACAGACGTGAATGGCTGGACAATATGCCCAGATGGCGGAGAAGGATTTTTCATCTTTAATGGCAGGGAAACGGTTCAATATGATAGTTCTGGGGTGAAAAAAGAAAGTTTTCCAATCTTTTCAAAAGCGAAAATCATTGAAGGATATGGGACAGAGCTCCAACTAACGTCAGGAAAAACTGTAGAAATAAATGATGTTAGTCAGAAAAGTTTAACCATAGCTAAAAGCGATATAGCAAGTGGTGCGAGACTTATCTCGCAAAGCAACATTGTCAAAACTATAGAAGGACGCTTGGGGAATTTACCTGATTCACTTCGGTTCAAAATAAAACGACTTTCAACCAAAGATATTAGAATATTGGGTGAAGACTATGATGGCAAAATATTAGTCTCAGTTCCCATCAAAATTGATAATGGTTATGCAGGTGCGGTGTTATTCAAAGGGCAGGATTTAAAAGGAAATCTTTATGTAGAGCTGGAACGAATAATAGATAACCGAGCAGAATTAGAAATTCATTGCTACTCGCCAGAAGGGGAAAGACTGAAAGTATTTAATCTGCCTAACGATTATTTCACCACGGTTTATAAAAAGACAGAAGTTACGCCGAATGGCACGGTTTATCAAATACTAACAATTCCTGAAGGTGTGCAAATTATTCGCTACTATAGGTAGAGTCTTGGGGCTGGAGACTTGAGACTCGAGCCCCAAGCCTCAAGCCCCTGACTAATGTAGCACTACATCAAAAACGACAAGGAGAAAATAATGAATAGAAGAAAAACAAAAATAGTTTTTACATTCCTCTTATGGAATCTCATTTCAATATTTTCGATAGTAGCGACAAATTATTCTTATGATGGTAATGTTTCATACGATGTTAGGCGGGATAGAATAATAGCAATTGCTGAAGATTATAATACACTTTACTATTATTGTGGACCCGCAAACCTAACCCCGCACACAGGTGTTACTTACTTCGACACAACGCCAGGTTGGAGAACAGGGATGGAGTATTGCTGGGGAGGTCAAGATTCAACCAAGATATATTTGACAAGAATCTCAGAGGGAGATGGAGCAGGAAACATTAACACCGGCTGGTCTTCATCTTATGATACTTATGCCGCCGGGTCTGACTGTTCGGGTTTTGTCTCTAATGCCTGGACATCACCCAGATATGCCACGTCTGGATTTCCGAGCATTTCAGACGACATAGATTGGGACGACCTTCGTATGGGTGATGCGACCAATAATCCTGGAAGCCATATAAGACTTTTTGATTATTTTACCACAGATACATATACAGCAATGCTATATGAAAACACATCGGGAAGTAATCTTATCTGGCAGATGACTCATCGGTCGTTAGCACGAGACAACAATTATCAACCAATTCGTTATAATAATCCATCAGGGTATCAGGTATATGATTTTCCGGAACCGGATATAACTTATATAAAGAGAAGTGGTATTGAGAGAATTGAAATTCGCTGGGACGGACAAGCTGATGTAGGATTCAAGATATACCAGAGCTCAGATGGCTCTAATTGGACTCTCATCAGAGACGCAACCGTCCTCACACCAGCTGATAGAGTTTGTGAAGTGTCGGGACTTTTGCCAGACCACACATATTTTTTTAAGATGAAGTCGCAAAATACAGGAGGGGACACAGTTGATTCAGATGTTGTCGCATATAGATTGGATGGAGGGCTAACGCATCGCGTTCTCCTTGTTGATGGTGCTGACAGATATAGAGAACAAAAGAGCACAAACCATACCTTTCTTACAAGAGCTGGCTTGGCATTAGCCTCAAGAGGAGTTGGTTTTGATTTCTGCAGTAATGAGGCTGTTGTCGACGAGCAGATTAACCTTGCTGATTATAATGCTATGATATGGATTCTCTCTGAAGAAAGCACCTTTGATGAGACATTCTCCTGGGCAGAGCAAATGCACGTTCAAAATTTCATAGATGGTGGGGGCAGTTTATTTATTTCAGGAGCAGAAATAGGCTATGACTTAGATTTCAAAGCGAATTCTACAACATATAAAAACGGGAGCGTAAATGACGCAAGCTTTTATAACAATTATCTTTTAGCAGATTATGTTGCAGATGATGCCAATTCATATCATGTTCAGGGAGCAACAAGCACAATTTTTGCAGGTTTGGATTTCTATTTTGATAACGGGACTCAGAGCACTTATGATGTGGCAACTCCTGATACAATGAGTGCTTTCGGTGGTTCAACAGTTGGATTAACCTATGTTGGCGGAACAGGTGGAAATGCCTGCGTTTATGGAAGTAAAGACACGGGAAAGATCGTTAATTTCGGATTCCCCTTCGAAACCATCTACCCTGAATCCGCGCGTAACAATGTAATGAAAGCTATACTCAACTACTTCGACATCACTGTAGAAGCACCAACAATTAAAGCTGCTCGGCAGACCGCTTCTGATACTGTGACAATAACCTGGGAAGGGTATGGAAGTCAGGGGTTCAGATTATTCCAAAAAATAGAAGACGGAAGCTGGACACAAATAAAGGAAGAATCAACATTAAGTTCTGATATAAAATCCACAACTGTAAGCGGATTATCAGACGGAATGCGTTACGCATTCAAACTTCAAGCAGTAAGTTCAGGTGACGAAAGTGCCGATTCGGATGTTATAGTTTGTTCTCTCGGAAGCGAGGGGCATAAAATACTTACAGTTGATGGATATGACCGTTGGAATGCACAGAACGGAGGCGCAAACCAAACACTGCTTGAAAATTTTGCAGATGCCTTATCAGCAAATAGTGCTCGCTATGATTCGTGCACGAATGAAAGCGTTACTGAAGGAGCGATATCCCTTTTAGATTATACAGTTGTAATGTGGATGAGCGGTGAAGAATCCACAGAAAGCGAAACGTTTAGTTATGATGAGCAAGTTCTCCTCCAGAATTATCTCAAGAAAGGCGGATATCTTTTCGTCAGCGGTGACGAAATTGGCTGGGACCTCGTAGCTAAGGCGAACACCTTGAATGATTATTCCAACGGCAACCCGAACGATACGCCTTTTTATAATAATTATCTGAAAACAAATTATGTCAGTGATGATGCAGATACATATACCATCACAGGCATAGGTGGAACAGTTTTTGCCGGTCTGACAATTTATTTTGATGATGGGACACACGGCACATATAATGTAGATTATCCGGATATTATATTCAGCACGGGTGGAAGCCTGAATGCATTATATTATGGTACAGGACCGAATGTGGCTGGGATAGTATATAATGGAATCGTTCCCGGAGGAACAAGTAAGGCAAAAATCATTAATTTTGGGTTCCCATTTGAGACCATATATGATTTTGCAAGTCGTTCCAATGTTATGTCTGCTATTCTCAACTATTTCACCCCACCGAGTGTAGTTAATTGGGATATGTATTAAGAATAGTTGTAGTGCGAGATTTATCTCGCGCAAGAGTGTGGTGCGAACTTTAGTTCGCAGCATGTTTTTAGTGCCTTGCGACATAAACGTCGCTCCACAGATTTCGTAGCACAACAGAATGTGGCTATTTATGGAGGAACAATTTTGAGGGCTATAAGAATATTTTTGGTATTAATAAGTGTAATTTTGATTTGTTCTAATATTTGGGCTGATGAATACATTGTTGACAATGATAATTTGGCTCCCGGATATGTAGAAATAGGCACGTGGACTACAAGCACCAGCACGGGCTACAATGGCGGAACATACCGATATGTAATGGGAACAAGTCCCGTAGCTTCAGCAACCTGGACACCAAACATAATTAATGCCGGAAGATACGAGGTGTATACAATATTGCGGACAAGTAATAATCGAACCAACGATGCACCATACACAATTGTTTATGCTGGCGGTAGCACGGTTGTTCATATTAATCAATATGGCACAAACCAAGTTCAAGAATTATATATCGGAGAATTCGATTTCAACGCAGGGACTTTGGGATACGTTCGTTTAGACAATAATGGACAAACAGGAAGCGTTGCATACATCGCCGATGCAATGAGGTTTGTTACAGCCGGGGATAATCCACCAAGTATTACAAACTTGAACCATACTCCGCAATACCCCACCGCAAGCGATACAGTTAATGCTACCGCCACGATTACTGATGATGGGACAATCACTTCTGCGAGATTGTATTACAGCTCATCTCCAAATGGTGCATCGGGGGATTTTCAAGCGTTCGATGATGGTGCACACAATGATGGTTCTGCAGGAGATTCTGTCTACGGGGCATCTATACCACCGCAACCAGACGGGAATACTGTAACATATTATTTCACGGCAATGGACAACATTGATCAGACAACAACAAGCAGTAGCAATAACTATACAGTGGGACAGACTGTTCCGAGAGAATATCGCTGTATCTGGGCAGATTCCTGGGGAACAGGCTTTCTCAACACTTCTCAAGCGGATATCTTCGTTCAAAATTGCCGCAATAATAATATTAACACAATCATTGTTGAAATCCGAAAAATAGGAGATGCTTATTACAGTTCCAATATCGAACCAAGAGCAACAAATATTTCTGCCGGTTATGATCCGTTGGGGTATCTTATTAGCCTTGCCCACGATACGTCTGGTGGCAAGAAGCGTATTGAAGTTCATGCCTGGTTTGTTATGCATCGCATAACAACAGGCGAAACTCTTAATCCACAGCACGTTCTTTTCCAGCATCCGGAATATATTATGTTAGATAGCACTGGAAGCCCAGGAACAGGTACTAGATTTATTGATCCAGGGCACCCCGGTACGGTTAATCATAATGTTGCCGTTATCCTCGATTGTCTAAGTAATTATGATATTGATGGGATAAATATGGATTATATTCGCTATCCTGAAGCTGCTGGAGAATGGGGCTATAACTTAGTAAGTGTTGCCCGCTTCAATGCATTCTATGGGAAAAGTGGTCAGCCATTAGGCACAGACATGGATTGGGACAACTGGCGAAGAGAATGTGTTACGATGGAAGTGAAAAAAATCTATGTCAAGTCACTTATGGTGAAACCAAGCGTTGTCGTGACTGCTGATACAGTAAACTGGGGATCCTCATATACTAATTTCCCCGCATCAAGTGCGTATGCATCTGTGTTTCAAGATTGGGTTGGCTGGCTACAGCAAGGAATTATTGATTATAATGCGATTATGGACTATAAGACAAATAATGCGCAATTCCAAGGTTGGTGCAATCTCTCTTTAGCAAGCGACGATAAACGAGGAAGCATTATTGGAATAGCTGCGTGTTATCAGACAACAGTTCAGAACTCTATGGACCAGCTTCTTTACGCGAGGACTGCTGGTGCAGCAGGGCTGAATATATATGATTATTATAGCGAGGTCAATGCCGCATCGCCAGCTACCCGAACGGATTTCTACAACGCACTCAAAACGCAGGTTTTTCCAACTTGGGCTGATCCGCCAATTCATATCTGGAAAACAAGTCCTACAACAGGGATTTTTGAAGGGAACTTAACAAATTCCGGTTCACCCATTGACCATGGAACAGTTAGGATTGATGGTCAACCAGCAACACAAGTTTATACGGACGGAAGTGGTTGGTATGCTATTCTTGATATTCCACCAGGCAATCGCGATCTCCGTTTCTCTAAAACAGGACATGCTGATAAGGTTGTACCCGCCAATATACCATCCGCCGGAGATATAATTACTGTTAATGCAGATTTTGCTGGTACCCTTGTGAATGATTGGGAAAACTATTAGATGGTGTGCGACATCCCTGCCGCATAGTAGGTAAATGCATATATCCCCTCACCCTTCCCTCTCCCCTATGGGGAGAGGATTAAGGTGAGGGGTTAAAGCTGGTAATTTCATAGAATCCAGGATGCTGACGCATTTATGCGACGATACCGTGTGATAAATCACATCGCTACTTTGCTGGATAGAGCGATCTTCAAAACTTCATCCATATGCTCAACAAAATGAATCTCGAGCTTACTCATAATCTCTTGAGGAAGTTCTGTTAGGTCATTCTTGTTTCTTTTTGGCAATATAACTGTCTTTATTCCAGCCCTTGATGCGGCGAGAATTTTTTCCTTAATTCCACCAACCGAAAGAACCTTGCCTTTGAGTGTAATCTCTCCAGTCATTGCAAGAAAATCTTTTATTGGCTTGTTTGAAAAAAGTGATGCGAGCGAGGTCGCTATAGAAATTCCTGCAGAGGGACCATCTTTCGGAATAGCTCCCGCAGGGACGTGAATATGTATATCGCTGTTACCGAATCTGTCTTCGGGTATGCCTAATTTCTTCGCTCGTGTTCTTAAAAAAGTAAATGCTGCCTGCGCGGACTCTTTCATCACATCACCCAATTGTCCTGTGAGTAATAAAGTTCCCTTACCTTTTGTTGCACTCGATTCAATAAATAGTATTTGTCCACCAACAGGCGTCCAGGCTAATCCTATAGAGACTCCCGTGATTCCCATTAATTTTACATTATCTGACGAAAATCTTGTCGGACCAAGATACTTCTCCAGATTCCTCGTTGTTATCCTCACTTTAGACGTTTCACCCTCCGCAATTTTTCTCGCTACCTTTCTTGATGCCTTCGCTATCTCTCGTTCAACGTTTCTCAACCCCGATTCACGAGTATATTCTTCTATCATCTTTGATAGAGAATTCTTTGTGAAAAATATGTTTGAGCGTTCAAGACCGTTTTCCTTAATTTGTTTTTCAATAATATATTTTTTGACAATCTCCAGCTTCTCGCCAACCGAATAACCGGATAGTTCAATTATTTCCATCCTATCGAGTAAAGCAGGCGGAATCGTATCGAGAATATTTGCCGTTGTGATAAACATCACGTTTGAAAGGTCAAAAGGCAAATCCAGATAATTATCGGTAAAAGAAAAATTTTGTTCAGGATCAAGAACTTCAAGGAGAGCGGATGCGGGATCACCCCTGAAGTCTTTTCCCACCTTATCGATTTCATCCAGCATAAAAACGGGATTGTTAGTTCCGCAGGTTTTAATTCCCTTAACGATTTTCCCTGGCATACTGCCTATATAAGTGCGTCTGTGACCGCGTATCTCAGCCTCATCGTGGAGCCCACCCAAACTCATCCGATAAAATTTTCTCCCCAAAGCTCTTGCGATAGATTTCCCAAGCGAAGTTTTACCAACACCCGGTGGTCCAACAAAACAAAGTATCGGTCCTTTATTATCCTTCTTAAGTTTTCTAACCGATAAATATTCTACAATTCTTTCTTTGACTTTTTGCAAACCATAATGGTCTTCTTCAAGAATGTCGTAAGCCTTTTTAATGTCCAGATTGTCAGCGCTACCCGATGTCCAGGGGAGATTGATAATCCAATCAAGGTAGATTCTGCTCACAGCGTATTCAGAGCTTGCAGGGGAGATGTAAGAGAGTTTATCAATCTCTTTCAAAGCGACATCGTTAACGTTAGCAGGGAGATTTTTTTCATCAATCAAACGGTGAAGGTCTTTAATCTCACTTGTATAATCTTTTTCTTCTTCGCCCAACTCTTTTTTAATCGCCTTGAGTTGTTCACGGAGGTAATATTCCTTCTGTGTTTTGTCAATTTCCGTTTTGACCTGAGATTGAATCTTGGAGCCCAATTCAAGAAGCTCGATTTCTTTATGGAGGTAAAACAGTATTCTCTGAAGCCTTTTCTTTGGGTCGAATAATTCGAGGATCTCCTGTTGCTCATCAGTTTTCTGAATAATGTTTGAGGCGATAAAATCAGCCAATTTCCCTGGTTCTTGGATGTTCATCGCCGCAACAGCAAGGTCTGATGGAAAAGAAGAGAGCGTGATGACTTTTTGTAACAAATTAAGAGTACTTTTAATAAGAGCATCGGCTTCTGTATCTATTGGTTGTGATTCCTTAAACATTTGAATTCGTGCGGAAAGATAAGGGTCTTCTGACAACTCCTCCTTAATCTTGATTCGCGATAAACCGTGTAGAAGCAATCGAATAGTTCCATCCTGAATCTTCAGCATCTTTAGAATCAAAGCGGCTGTCCCGACTTTATACAATTGCTGAAAGCCAACGTATCCCTCTTCTTCTTCTTTAGTCGCAAAGACGCCAATCATTTTATTTGATAAGGAGGCTTCGTTGATTAATTTTTTATTTCTTTCATCTGTAATGATAATGGGAGCAATCATATAAGGAAAGATAACCAAATCCTTAAGGGGTAAAATAGGAATTACAGGAGGAATTTCATAAGAATCAGTCCTGAACAAATGGTCCATCTCATCCAGAATATTTTCTTTCAAATCTTTACTCATTGAGATACCCTAAAAAATATTTAATCACTGAAACACGGAATTATGGAATCACGGAATCATAAAATTTCTAATTAATAATTATTAATTAATAATTACGAATTTTCGGTGCTTCCATTTTTCAGCGCTTCCGTGATTTCTTAATATTGTTCTCTTTTATTCAACCGAGATGCTTATATCTGGCTTCCTTTTACCTTCAACTTTTGGTATAATGACCTTAAGAAAACCATCTTTATAGTAAGCCCTAATATCATTAAGACTCAGTTTCGATGGAAGAGTGAATAACCGTTTAAAATTACCAAAATGAATCTCCATCAGATGATAGTTCTCTTTTGTAACGTCAGGATCATCCACTCTGCCGCCCTTTATAATTAGGTGATTATCTTGTATGGAGATCTCAATATCACTGCTTTTAACGCCTGCAATTTCCATTTTAATTATAATAGCATTCGCCGTCTCGTACAAATCGGTTGGCGGATTCCATATCTTATCCGAAAGAGAAAACAAAGGCCTCTGGGAGGAAAAGAAGTTATCGAGAATATTCTTTATTTTGTTTTGTGGGTCTTCATAATCCTCAAAAAGACTATAATCGGGTAATCCTGGCATTCAGTTCTCTCCGAAATTCTAATATGTGGGGTCGCATTTTGTGGTGCTTTATCACTTGTAGCGGTTTGATTTATAAAACATAATCGTCGCATAAATGCGACCGCTACATATTAAGCGAAATGAATATCACACCACAATTTTCAGAAATCGCACCGCTACAATAATTTTTTATCTATTATAAGTATATAACGTTTACCCTGAACCCACAACTCTATTCACTCAATAAATTGACTTATAGGGGCGGCGTTTATACCGCCAATATTTGTAGAGACGCAAAGCATTGCGTCTCTACAGAGCGATGTGGGGGCAGACCTATGTGTCTGCCCACTTTATTCGGGCGAACACACAGGTTCGCCCCGACAATGTTAAATTTCTAATGATCTAATCTCCTGTTTGATTATTTTTACCTGTGTATTTCGCATTTCCTTTGCGATTAAAATTCTTTCAAAACCTAATTGAAATGCGATTTAAACTTCTTTGTTAGAGTCTCTTTATTGAACGGTTTGACAATAATATCAGATATGCCGGCATTGACAGCTTTATAGACAAGGTCTTTAGTTGGATTTGTAATGCACAGAAGAATGGGGGTCTTTTTAAGTTTAGGAAACAATCTAAGTTTTTTGCAATAGTCCAGCACGGCATTGCTTTCGGAGGACATTCCTAAAATAATGGCGGAGATATTAGTATCTCTGACATATTTATCTGTTTCTTTTAATTCAACCACTTTCAAAATTTTCTTGTTCATATTTGCAATGACATCCTCAATAGTAGTGAGGTCTTCTATGTTATTATCACAGACAATAACTACGGCACCGTCAACTACAGTCGAAACGCTTGGTACTGGGGCAGAGGTTGTTTTTTCTTCTTTAGGTGGAGATGGTTGTGTTGTAGCTGAAGTTGCTGAAGCGGGTTGCTGTGTTTCAGACTCACCTTCCAATGAACCTTCGACGATAGCTTCAGCAAGAGGTTTTTCGACAGCAAGGATAATAGTACTTTTTTTGAAATCTAAAATCTTTGAAGAAAAAGTGATAATGATATATTTTTCTGGACTAAAAAACCTGTTGTCTTCTTTTGCAAATTCATCGGGCTCATTATGCTGAACTTCTGTTAGCTTAATATGAATCTTTTTTTTCACGAAACCCCTGAGAGTCTCATCGAAAGCGCTTGCCATCACATTTGCTAATTCTTTAAAAGCGTCTTCCTCTTCCTGAGTATAATTCAGAAGCTTGCGCTTCTCCTCGAGTCTTTCGTCTCCAATCATCCTTAATATGCCACCAAATGTAATGGCATCACATAAGCTCATACAAAGGTAGATATTACCACTAAACTCTTCAGTAGCTTCCATTCTTACGGTTGCAATTGCGTAGTCCTGACTCTTAAGGAGGGATAGTTTATCGGCGATATGGGGTTCATAGTTTGCAAAACGAACCGGCTTCCCCATTAAATCGATACAGTTCTTCTCCACATTTTTCAAGACGTCTTTAAAACACTCGAAAAATTTTTCACCTGCCGCACTTCTTATCAATACTTTAAAGTCATTCATAATCTAAAACCAAATAAAATTTTTGTAACTGTGGTGCGACATCCCTGCCGCAAGAGATGCGAACTAAAGTTCGCACCACAGGGTTAAAAACTGCGAGATAAATCTCACACTACAACTGCGACCGCGATAGAACTATCACACTTTTTGTATGATAAGCTCTACATACACTTCGTTATCTCCTAATTTAAATGGAACGACATAAGATGGAGAATCAGCCAAAATTCCAATAGAAAAATTGTTCCCCGCAATTACTGTGGGGATAGAAAGTTCAAAAGAATCACCGGGCGTACAGGTCTTCGTCTTAACATTACCCGCAATCATATTCGTTATCTCTCCTATCGCATCACGTATATCCGTATCAGGATTAACCGCTGAAGGTTCTATGCCTAACATATTAGCCGTGATAAACATAGCGGTGTCTTTATCGCAATGGAATGTTAAAACACCCGAGTAATTTCCAGCAATACCAATCATTCCCGTTATCTTGCTGGATATTAGTTCTCGAACCCCCAGATTCTCTACCGGCTCCGGGTCCAGGAACACCATTGTCTCAAAAACTTCTTTTGTAGCACTGATAATTACGGGTATCACATTTTCCATTTTTATTATCTCCTTCTAAGTTGTATTAAATACCTACCCGAATTTTGTAGTTAACCACTAACCACGCCAATCTTTTTGAGCAATGTTCCTAAAAATTAGTGAGATTAGAGGTTAAATATTTTTTATCATTAAGCGTAGCGGTCGCATTTATGCGGCGATATCGTGCGATAAATTGCACCGCCACAATACTCAAAAATTGTCAGAGAAAATTAGCCAGAGTCTCCTTGATTTTCTCTGGGGTAAACGGTTTCTTAATGTAGCCAGTTGCCCCAGCCCCAATAGCCTGATTCACCATATCTTCACTGCCTTCTGTAGTAATCATAACGATGGGTATTGATTTAGTCGAATCATTGGCTCTCACAGCTTTCACAAATTCCAGCCCATTCATATTCGGCATATTGATGTCGCTTAAGATTAGCCGAACCGGACTCGTCCCCAACACACTTAATCCTTCCTTACCGTCACCCGCCTCGAGAAATTCATCTACCTCGAATCCCGCCTGTCTCACTGATCGCATAACAATCTTCCTCATAGTTGACGAATCATCAACCACCAAAACCCTACTGCCCATATTTTTGATCTCCTTTTGACTGTTTGATAAACAGTACCATCCACACGCCGTAGAGACGCAAGGCTTTGCGTCTCTACAAGAGCTCAATTCTGTAAGAATGAAAAAATTGTATTCGTAATCTGGTCTAAGGAAACAACGTTATCAACGGCACGTAATTTAATCGCTTCTTTAGGCATTCCAAAAACCACACAAGAACTTTCATCCTGAGCAATTGTCTTTGCCCCCGCCTTCTTCATATTTAACATACCCAGAGAACCATCTGCTCCCATACCGGTTAATATTACTCCAACAGCATTGGCTCCACCATATTCAGCTACAGAATTAAACATAACGTCAACTGAGGGCCTATGGTGAGAAACTAAAGGTCCCTCCTTTACCTTAACATAGTATCTCGCACCGTCTCGTCTTAATAACATATGATAGTTACCCGGTGCAATGAGAACTCTACCCGATATAACAGAATCACCATCCTGGGCTTCTCTTACTTCAACCCCACATAGAGAATTAAGTCTTTCTGCAAAGGATTTTGTAAATTTCTTAGGCATATGTTGAACTATTGTAGTGCCCGGCGTATTGGTAGGGAATTGTTCAAGCACTTTCTTTATTGCTTCTGTTCCGCCCGTGGAAGCGCCGATAGCAATTATCTTGTGTGTGGTTGCGACAAGAGATCTGTTGACTATCCCTATCGCCTTATCGGATTTTAAATACTCTTCATCGGTTGTCTTTTTCTTCTTTATCTTAATTTTAGAAAATACTTTTATCTTCTCGATTAGCTCCTGTGAAATTTGATTTATTGAGTCCTGGAGACTCGTTTTGGGTTTTGTAACAAAATCAAGCGCACCGATCTCAAGAGCCTTAAGTGTAGTCTCACACCCCGATTCTGTCAAAGAGCTTACCATAATCACCGGAATAGGATAATAAGTCATCAGCTTCCTTAAGAATGTGAGCCTATCCATCCCCGGCATTTCTACATCAAGCGTAATGATGTCGGGATTGAGCATAACAATTTTATCTCTTGCTACAAAAGGATTAGGAGCGGTCCCGATTACTTCTATCTCCTCGTCCTTGCTCAATACTGTTGTTAATAGATTCCTCACAACAGCAGAATCATCGACTATTAGTACCTTTATTTTCTTCTTTTCGTCCATAATCATAAATAATAAGTTAGGGGCTTGAGGCTTGGGGCTCAAGTCTCAAGCCTCCAGCCCCAAGACTCTATTTTTTATAAATAGTTGGTCTTATGTAATGAAAATTTGTTTTTACTCCCGACAAACTCTCTGAATGACCAACAAGAAAGTATCCACCATCTGCTAAATGCTCATAAAATTTATTTGTAATCTTTCCCTGTGTTTGTTTATCAAAGTATATCATAACATTCCGACAAAATATTATATCAAAATATCGTTTAAATGGGTAGATATCTTCCATTAAGTTAAATCGGCTAAAGACCACCAAGTTCTTAAGCAAAGACTTAACGTGAAAACGAACAGTACCGTTATCCGCTTCCTTTTCAAAATATTTCTGGAGAAGATTGGGCGGAATAGTTTTTACTTTCTCCTTTTCATAAACACCTTCTTTTGCCTTGGATAAAACCTTCGTAGAAATATCAGTCGCAAGAATCTTCGCATCCCACGACACAACAGGGTTTAAAAATTCACTTAGTATGATAGCTAAGGTATATGGTTCTTCTCCGGAAGAACAACCGGCACTCCAAACCCGAAAGGTATGTTCTCCTTTGGCTCTTTTATTTACCACAAGCTCAGGCAAGATTGTATTTCTGAGATATTCGAAGTGCTGATTTTCTCTAAAGAACCCTGTCTTATTAGTAGAGATGCAATCGAGCATCAGCACAAGCTCAGAACCATCAGGGTCATTATTTATCAAATATTTATAGTAGTCGGAAAAACCCGTTATATCCAAAACCCGCAACCGCTTTGCTAATCGCGATTTCAACAATTCTTTCTTCTGGTTGGTTAGATTTATCCCGGATTTCTCATATATTAATTTTTTGAATTTCTCAAATTCTCTTTCTGTTAAATTGTAGTCAAGAATGCCTAACATTTGTTTCCCTCAACGTAATGCGACATTTGTGTCACATGTTATGTAGCGGTCGCATTTATGCGACAATACCGTGCGATAAATCCCACCGCTACAATTTCAAAAATTCATCTGCTTTTGCCACCGCTTCTACTACATCTGCACTAATTCTTTCTATCATATCGTCAGAAACATCAAAATGCTTTATAGCATCTCTATGAAACTGGTAATGTAGACCAGCAACACCGCATCCATACCCCAGCATAAGAGATAATATATCACCGATATGAACTATAAAAGTAACTTCTTTGTCCACCTCAGCCTTCTCCGGTTCATGATGATACCTTACGGCATCTATAATAACATCAGGAAATTTCCAGTTCTGTGCAATCATCGCCCCAATCTCTCCATGATGATAACCCAACAATTCCTTTTCTATCGTAATAAATTCAGCGTCTGATTCCTGGACCCTTTTTACGATCTCGCCAAATTTCTCTGTCATAAAAGCATTGAGGGCTATCTTCCCAATATCATGCAATAAGCCTGCAGTGTAAACAACGTCTTTATTCGTGGTATGAACCTTCTCTGAGAGCGAATGTGAAGCAAAGGCACATCCAACAGAATGTCTCCACAATTCACCCCTTCTCAAATCATAACCAGTAACATTTTTTTGTAAGAAATCCGAACTGCAGGAATTCAAAACAGTATTGATTAATGCAGTATCGCCTAATAAAACAAGGGCGCTCTGCAAAGAATCAACCGTTCTCCTTAATCCAAAATATGATGAGTTACATAACTTTAAAATTTTCCCAACGAGCCCCTGGTCTAACCTGACAACGTCGATAATATCCCTTACCGACACGTCAGGCTTGGAAGTGGTTCTAATAACCTTAAGGGCAATGTTGGGCAATGGGGGTATTTCTCTTATCTTGCTTAATATCTCTTTTAATTCTGTCATATCTCCACGTCCCCCATTCCTGATGATTTAAAATAGATACGCCCCGTAGCCATCTCAAGATAGAGCGTTCGACTAATCATCCCGCCAACAGACTCACCATCTATCATTACATTATTTTTCCAGAACATCTTTCTTGCCATAAGATAGTTTCGCTTACCAATATTAAATGCACCAGAGGCATCCTGAATGCTCGCACCTCCTGCAAGCTTCACAATGATTCTATCCATTATCGCTCCATATTTGTATGCTTCTTTAAATAATAACGGAATCCCCGTATCACCGAACATAAATGGACGCATCTCTGCCTTCTGTTTATCGATCGATGACTCCGGCAGCATATAATGCAGCATGCCGCCGACTTTAGCCACGGGGTCATTTATAGTAACTGCTATACAAGACCCCAAAGCATAAGTCACTATCACTGCGTTTATGTCATTTGTCACCCTCATATCAGCCACATCAACCACGATTCTATTATCGTTAAGCATCAGTACTTCCTTTGTAACGCAGGCATCTTGCCTGCTTTATTATAGCCGACGAGACGTCGGCGTTACAATTTAATTACAAATGTAGCAGTCGCATTTATACCCCCATCCTTCCCTCCCCCCTTGAGGGGGAGGGTTAGGGAGGGGGGTTACACAATTTGTTTGATAAATCACATCGCCATAGGCTTATTTAAAAACCAACTCCATAATACCCGCCACATCTAATATCAATCCAACCCTTCCATCTCCCAATATTGCACCCCCCGCAATTCCTTTGACGTTTCTCAGCTTTTCGCCCAGACTCTTTATCACCACCTGTTGTTGACCGATTAAATCATCTACAAATAAACAGCAACGATTTCTTTCACTTTCAACCACCACCACTAATCCTTCCCATGGTTCTTGCTTTTCTGATTTCAATCCCAAAATTCTGTTTAATCTAACAAGGGGAAGTATTTTCCCCCGCACATTTACAATTTCACCGCCACCTTCAACGGTATATATATCTTTCTTCTCAGGTCTGATAGATTCTATTATAGAAAGAGTGGGTATAATAAATTTATCTTTATCAATTCTGACAAGCATCCCGTCAATAATTGCAAGTGTTAATGGCAACTTAATTGTTGTCTTTGTCCACTTACCCTCTTCTGTACTCAATTCGACCTGTCCCTTTAATTTTTCTATATTCATTCTAACGACATCCATTCCCACACCGCGCCCCGATACGGCTGTAACTTTTTCTGTAGTTGAAAAACCAGGCAAGAATATTAAATTATATATTTCGCTATCTGTTAAAATGGACTCACTTGATATTAATTCTTTTTCCTTCGCTTTTTTTATTATCTTCTCCTTATTCAACCCGCGTCCATCATCCATAACTTCTATAACAATGTTTCCACCCTGATGATAAGCATTTAACAAGATTGTCCCGACGGGTGGTTTCCCCCCGGCTATCCTTTCTTCTTCCGATTCTAAGCCGTGGTC
>Ga0315274_10000237_pt1 | contig 85348 bp, 99 predicted proteins | sample YL17G02_20_MG_FD_203700 | JGI IMG/M metagenome (GOLD analysis project Ga0315274, IMG submission 203700) | Sediment microbial communities from Yellowstone Lake, YNP, Wyoming, USA - YL17G02_20 | ecosystem: Environmental > Aquatic > Freshwater > Lake > Sediment | place: USA: Wyoming | collected... | reverse complement strand
ATGGGATAATCCATATAAGATTATCACTGAACCAATCAGGATAATATCCGTATCCTACACCATATATTGAGAATACTCTGCTCATAATCCATATGAATATTGCAACTGCTCCAAGAATTCCAATCCAATACATGCCTTCTCTTTTCTCTCCGAAAACAAGGCCCATGAACAGCAGTACTGAGAGCAGAACAATTATCCCTAATGCAAAATTGGAGAATATGGGCATGAAGAATGACGAGACAGCAGGATTGGATATTGAAAATATTGCTACGACAATAGAAATAATCGCATCAATACCCGGTATTCCTCCAAGAATCTTGCTTTTTTTTAATATTGCAAAAACAATAGTAAATATCAGAATCATGGGCAATATAACATCAAATAAGCCGATTGATTCCCATTGAGAAAGCACATACCTGAAATCGATAAATACCATTTTATTGAGTTTTTGCAGGGGCGGATGTTACAACAATGGCTATCACAGCAATTATGAAAATCACGACTATTCCGGTTGTTAATGCTGTGCCGGACCAGGCCTGTGATTTTATGAAATCAAGCGCTCCTGTCGCCCATAATACTGTTGCCACCATTGCTATTCCAAGAATAATCCCGAAGGTAATTTGCAATCCCTGCGGAAGTCCCCCCTCTTTTGTTGTTCCTCCTATGAACCCGAAAACTAGCATAAATGCAAGTATGATTACAATCTCAACTGCAATTATAGGAATTATTTTTGCAATAACTCCCATTGCAGCCGGCACGCCTACGCTCATCAATCCAAAGGCAAAGGCGACAATCGCATTAATCTGCCTTTTATCCTTCCCGAGTATTGCAGTCTTTTCAAGAATTGCAAAAACTACTGTAAATACCAGAAGAAACGGGAGTATTATGTAAGAAAACAACGGTGATGTAAATAAACCTAAGGTATCTTCAAATGCCATTTTTGTGTTTTGCTTAAGCTGTTTCTGCAGGTGTTTCTTCTTCTGCTGCTTCTTTGCTTGGGATTGCTGCCTTGCTAATGATTACAACATCTCCTACTGACTTGACAAACTGATGCGGGACGATAAGTCCTCTTGCACCACCCAAAAAAGTGGCAACACTGCTGTCTCTTGCAATCTTTATTCTCCAGCTGTCAATCTTGTTTTCAGCCAAATTAGCTTCTTCTATTTCTCCGAAATAGTCTCCACCATCTGTGAACACCTTCAATCCAACCATATCTTTGACTTTTCTTATCTTTAACATTTTTTTTCTCTTTTATATTGCAAAAAAGCTCAAAGCCATTTATATACTTTTCGATAGTAAAAATGGTTAAAATCCTTGACAAGGAGTAATAAAGAAAACTTTATAAAAAATGGCTGATAGGTTAAAGCATGTTTAAAAAAGAAGAATTTGCATATTTCGGCCTTTCCGCCATAGTAATGGGTTATATAATCGCATTCTCTGCATTCACATGGACTGGCTGGATTATAGGAATTTGCCTTGCATTGGCAATGATTGCAGTTCATGTACTGACTCAAAAGATAGTTGCCTACAAATTCGGGGCCGATTTAGAATATGATCTGTGGAATATCAGAAGATATTGGTTCTACAAGCAGTCCTATTTCAAGAAGCCATTCCCTGCATGGCTTGTAATCCCTCTGTTCCTGTCTATCATCAGCGCAGGCTTGATAAAATGGTTCGGAACCCTCACATTTGAAGCATATCCCAATACAAGAAGGATAAAGAAAAGATGGTATGAAATCACTGAATGGGAATTTGCGCTTATAGCAGTGTCTGGAATCTTCGCAAATCTTGTCCTTGCAATAATTTCCCAGTTCTTCGGATGGAACGAGTTCGCGGTATTGAATATTTTATTTGCATTCTTCAATGCTCTTCCTTTCTCGCAGCTGGACGGGACAAAGGTATTCTTTGGAAGCAGGCTGCTGTGGATATTTTCAGTAGTCCTGATAGTCGCGATGCTTATCCTAATCGGGATATCAAACATAATCTCAACGATAATTGCAGCTCTTGCACTCGCGATAATAACTATTCTTATTTTTTACACAAAATACGAGGCATAATTTTCCTAAAGCAGGCTGAAAATTCCCTTCTGCAGCAATAAAATTCCTGCCAAGATTATCAATGCTTCAGGCACAGTGATAAAAATCATCAGAGCAAGGATGATTGCAGAAAAAATATCAATCAGACATGCAACATCAAAAGAAGCGATTATAAAAACAACCCCTTTAATCAGCAGATAAACAGCAAATATTATAAGCAGGATGTTCCATTTTAAATTCAAAAGGCTAAGGAAAATAACTGCTGATGCAAGAATATCCAATGCACCAAGTATTTTTATCATGATAAAAATAATAATTTGAAGTTTAAAAATTTAACATAAAATGGATAGGAATATTGACTTGAGGGAGTATCAGAATGCAATAATTGAGACTGCATCAAAGAACAACACCCTGGTTGTCCTGCCGACAGGGATGGGCAAGACGTTCATTGCCCTTTTTCTGGTCAAGAAACGATTTGAACAGTTCCCGAGGTCAAAAATGCTATTCCTTGCTCCTACCCGTCCGTTAGCGGAACAGCATATGGCAACATTCAAGAAAAATCTGCCGGAACTCTATGGAGACATGCAGCTCTTCACAGGCAAAGTTGACTCAAAAAACCGGGGTGAGCTATGGAAAACTGCAGACATAGTTTTCTCGACACCACAATGCATAGCCAATGACCTGAAAAAGAAAAGAATTGACCTGAAAGATGTATCTCTGCTGATAGAGGACGAGGCCCACAGGTGCCTAAAAAATTACGCTTACACTTATGTCGCAAGAATATATCAGGAAGAAAGCCGGATGCCGCTAATTCTCGGTCTGACAGCAAGCCCTGGCTCAGACAAGCATACAATAAGCACAATATGCAAGAATCTTGGCATAAAAAAAGTTGAAATCAGGAATAGATATAGCGATGATGTCAAGCCTTATATCCAGGAGCTTGAAACCGAGATAATCAAAGTCGAGCTGCCGGCAGAAATGAAAATAGTCCAGGCATATCTGAAAAATATTTATAAAAAGAAAGTCGAGGAGCTGCAGAAAAGAAAGCTGATATTTGCCCGGCCTACAAAAAAGACAATCCTGGAGCTCCAGGCAAGGATTGCAAAGAATCTTTCAAACGGAAACAAGCACTTCAACATGCTCAGAGGGATAGTATTATGCAGCCAGGCAATAAAGGTGTCCCATGCAATAGAGCTTCTGGAAACCCAAAGCATCTCCTCTCTTTACAATTACCTAAAATCCCTGATTGACAATGCTGAAACCAAGTCTGCAGTCAATCTGATCAAAAGCCCAGAGTTTTCCTCTGCATATCTTGCAGTGATTAAGATTTACAATGAAAAGATGGAGCATCCAAAGATGGAGAAGCTGAAAGAGATACTTAAAAATGAAAAAGACAAGAAAGTGATAATATTCAGCCAGTACAGGGACACCATATCTAAAATCAAGAGCGAGCTTGATACTATAGGCATAATAAGTGAGATGTTCATTGGCCAGCAGAAAAAGAAAAATATGGGAATGTCACAAAAAGAGCAGCAGCTGATAATTGAGAAGTTCAAGAATGGAGAGATAAATTGCCTCATCAGCACTTCAATAGGGGAAGAGGGACTGGACATTCCTGAAGTCAACATTGTTATATTCTATGAGCCGGTTCCGTCTGCAATCAGGACAATCCAGAGAACAGGAAGGACAGCAAGGCTGAAGCCCGGAAAGATAATCTGCCTCATGACAAAAGAGAGCATGGATGAATCTAATTACTGGTCAGCGCATCACAAGGAAAAAAAGATGTATAGTATTCTTAAAGACATGAAAGAAGAGCTTGAGAACCAAAACAGCAGCAATGAGAACAGCCAGCTGAGCCTGGAAAAATTTGTCAAAGAAATTTAATGGTGATGAATATAGTGATGTTTCTTCAATAACCTTTTCTTTGTATAATTCTTTACAATAACAAACACTGCTGCCACAATCACAAGGCCTGCAACAATGCCTCCGAGCCAGTATAATGTTGTTATGGCAGTTTTCACAACTTCTTCAGCAGCAGTCGTAGGCACGCAAGATGAGTTTTCACACTTCTCTCCATCTGCGCACTTCACATCTGCTGCGCAGTTTGAACATGTCTCATTTGAATCAACTGCACCATTTCCACAAGTTGAAGGAACAGTAGTCAAATTCTGCTGAGCAGCTGTTCCTATGAACTTAACCACGAATTTGCCTGTATACATGCTTCCTGAAACAAAAATATCCTGCAGATAAACTGATGTATCATACTCTCCGTTCACATCCAGGTCAAAATTCTTTGTCTCTCCCTTGTTTATTGTTGCGGTGACTGGCGATGACTGCATCTTGATTGATGCAGATAGCTGATTGATGCTTAAAACAGTCAGTGAATGCGCTGCTGAACTTATAGTAAAGTCAAGAATCTCTCCAGACTTCAAATCATAAATTATGCCTGATTCAGTCAATGCGCCTCCAGAGTATCTTGTTTCAGAAGGTGGGGCTCCTCCGCCAGAAGGGCTTCCCCCGTCAGTAGGCGGGGTTGTTGTTGCAGGTGTGTAAGCCGCAAAGCTTGTGAAGTGGTATGTCCATATCACTAAATCAGATCCATCATTTATCTTGCATTCTTTTGTTGTTGTCGCGTCAATGTTTGTAGGAGCTGTTGAATTTGTTGAGTTTCCGCTGTTGCATACGGTTGAAATCGGTGTCAATGTCAATGAGCCTCTTGACCAAGCTGCGCTCTTTCCGGCCATTCCTCCAATAATAATTTTTACAGGACTTGAGAAATTTAATTCTGTTGATGAACCCATATCAACCACAATATTAGTTGTCCCTGAAGGTGCTGTAAATGAAGACGAATTTATTGTAGGAAGATTTAATTTTCCGTCCCAATTGGAGCCCGTAATGTTTATTCCTGCAGGAATAACTGCAGTATAATTATATGTTCCTTGAGTTACTAATGTGAAATTATTACTTCCTACAGTTACTACTCCATTGCTTAATGATTGAGAAAGATCAAATGAAACAATCTGTGTCGTATTTGTCAAAGTGATTGTCTGTAATGTTGAATTGAAAGGAACAACTATAGTTGTTATGCTTGAGCTTACATTATAAGATGTGTCATTTGCAATAAATGATGATGCTGGAAGATCTGTCACATTAATTCGTATCAATAATGTTCTTAATGCTCCAAAACTATCATTTGCATAGAGAGTTATGTTCTTCAACCCCGTTATTGTGTAATTAATATTCGCACTCAAAGGATTTGAAGATGATGCGCTTGTATTAGTTGTTCCATTATAATTATACCATAACTTCATAGAAGTAAGGTCTGATGCGCTGAAATAAACCAAGAATGATTGATTTGTGTAATAAACACTATTATTTGCAGGACTATAAACTGTAATTACGGGCGCTGTTGAATCCACAGTAACATTTATTGATGTGGTATTTGAATTTCCTGAAGTTCCGCCATAATCAAATGCAGTGACTGAAAGGGTGTAAGTTCCGTCTGTTAAAGGAGGAATTGCGCTGAAGCAATTGAATATCTCTCTTGATGAAGAGATATTTGTGCAATTTGCGATACCTGCACCAGTTGTTCCATTGTAAGTGTAATTTGTTCCATTTAAGGTTATAGAAATAAAACTTGGCTCTGTTCCTGTTCCATTTACTGTTATATTATAGCTTGTGATTGTTGCATTTGAAGTTGCAGGAGGAGAGTTAATAGTCACTAAAGGATTAACATTATCAGTTATATTATATCCCGAAAATCCTGTGACTGAGAATGTAAGATTTCCTGTGTTTACCCCATTTGCGCTGGAATAACCGTTTGAATACCAATAAACGCCGCTGCTCAAGGCAGTTCCAGAGTCATTAAGCACAACCGGCTTTGAAGTGAAAGGAAGATTATAGAGAGTTACATTTCCTGCTGTATTCAGCGCAGAAAATGCGGTTGAATTCACATAAATTCTTGAAGAGCCGTATGATTTAGGCTGTGCAATACTCACATTTATTGCATTGCTTAACTGAGAAAGTTGCTGCGCTTGTGCCGAATCTGAAAGGTTTACGGAAGTCAGATTCATAAGCATTGCATCATTGAAATCTCCGGAAATTGTCCCATTGTATGTTCCGCCAGTAAGGGATGTGAAATTTATCTGGATAGAAGTTATAAAATTAACATGCGCGAAATCCAGAACCTTTGTAAAATTAGTGGTTGAATCTCCAAATCTTGTAAAAGCAGGGCCTAAATATTGCGGGGTGCCCATGCTGTATAATATTACAGTAGGACCGACAGAAAAACTAACATTCCAAGTGCTATTGGCGGCGACTATCATTACTGAAGAACCATTGAAATTAGCAACTGTAGCTTCAGCGCCGACATCGCAGCTACCGTTATATATTTCGCCGCCATAAGTATCATTGGTCAAAATTATTGTATCGCTCACGGCACCGCAATCAATAGTTATCCCCTGTGATGCAAAACTGCTGAAATTAGCAACAACTATTCCACTAGAATCAATTCCTGAAGCATTTACAATAATATTTACTATATTATTCCCGGCATAATTAGAATAAAAATTATCTGTATCATTTAGATTAACCGAATTAATAACTGCGGCAGCTGAAACAAAATTTAAGCCAATTAATAATATAAATAAAGATATAACATAAAAAAAGTATTTTTTATTCATTCTCTTTTCCCCCACCTATTAAAAATAGATATGATTGTCGTTTTTAAACTTTTTCCAAACTTAATCAATAGTCCGGCTCAATTTCCTTAAACGGGTCTTTTTTCGCCTCTTCAACCCAATCAGAAACATTATATGTATCAATACCTTGACTTGTTTTGACAATTACCTCTGATATCCCTGCATTGACTATCATCCTCCTACATAATTTGCATGGCTTTCTATCAACAATTGAACCGTCAGAAACATTTTCTCCGTAAATATAAAGTTTAGAACCAAGAGTGCTGACACCAAGTCTTGCGGCATTCAAGATTGCATTCATTTCTGCATGAACGCTTCTGCAAAGCTCATATCTCTCTCCTGGCTTGATTCCTTGCTCCTGCCTAACACATTTCTCCAAATCAATGCAGTTTGGATATTCTCTTGGAGCTCCAACATAACCTGTGGATAATATCGCCTGATTTTTAACAAGCACCGCACCCCATCTTCTTCGGAGACACGTACTCCTTTGAGAGGCAACTTTAGCCGCTTCAAGATAATTTTCCTCTGCAGTTGGTCGTGTGATTTTCATTTGAAAACAATCAAAAGGCTAAGAGGGAGCGCAATGAAGCGCTCCATCCTAAACCTCTTTTTCAAGCCTCCCCTAGCCAATCAGAAACAACGAGCTCAATTTAAAAAGAATTATTGCAGAATAAAGGTATTTTTTGCAAAAGTATTTCAGCAAGATATTAAAACATAAGTATGATTGTAACATAGATAATAACGGGAAAATGAGATGAAAATAATTGCAGACGTTCATGAGAAAAATTCAATGGTTATTCCAGAAGTCGTAGAACTGGGTGTAGAAGTTGAAATAAAAAAGCTACAGGTTGCAGACTACATCATCAGCAATGATATTGCAATCGAAAGAAAGACCATGAATGACTTTCTCAGCAGCATGATGAGCAAAAGGATAGTCAATCAGCTGATAAATCTGAAAAACAACTACAAAAAGCCCTTGATAATCATTGAAACAAGCGAGAATCATGAGTTCTACACAAGCGATGCACATCCAAATCTCAACAAGAATGCGATAAAAGGCATGATTCTGTCCACAATTTTCGAATTTGGCATTCCAATCATTCTTACAAAAGACTACAAGGAGACAGCAGAATTTATTGCACTCCTGGCAAAGCGCCAGGAGAAAGGAAAACAAGAGATTTCATTAAAAACAAAGAAACATGCATTCACAATACAAGAACAGCAGCAGCTGATTCTTGAAAGTTTTCCAGGTGTCGGGCCAAAAAAGGCAAAAGAAATACTAAAGCAGTTCAAAACACTGAAAAACTTCGCAAATGCATCGATTGAGGAATTAAAGAAAATCCCGAAACTGGGCAAAAAAGCTGATTTCATCAAGCTGATACTGGATGCGACTTACAAATAAAACTGATTTTAGATATTAACTGCCTTAGAAATTTTTCATGAATTTATGAAACTTTTCATATCCTCTTTTGTGGATTTGTTCAACTGCAAATGTGGGGACTGAGGTTTTACCCTCATCAAATATAGAGCCGAATGATTGCAAAATCTGTTCGATTCCTCTTTCTATTTTTGGATTTTTAAAAGAGTTTAATGAAACTTCCATCCCTGCTAATTTTTGTGGTAGATTCTGAATGCTAAGCGGAAGATATTTCAGAAAAATTTTATTAAAAAGTTCCTTGTCTCCCTCATATTCTTTATGCACAAGAAAATCAAGATAATTTATCTTTTCCTTATCCTGGACATCAAGAGTTTGATTAATGCATGTAAAGAATTTTTTAGACTCTGCTGAAAGATCATCAGTTATAATCCTTCTCTCTGGCTGGATAACGCATGAAAGCGGTTTTGCGGGTGATTCATGAAGGCTGCAGCTATTATTTTGCAGATAGTAACATGGCGCCTTAAGCCTTATCTTTATTGTAGGTTTTACTGACTTTTCAAAAAAGAAAATATTTGAATATTCCTTGCCAAAGCCCGCTTTTTCGGCTGAAGAAGGCTCTATTGACCTTGCAAAATCAACCACAAATTCATATCTTTCATTGAAAAAATTGATTAGGGATTTTCCATCTTTGTTTGCATATTTATATGCCCTTTCTACGTCTCCCAAAGTCGTAGGCACAGTCAGATATTTTTTAGTCTGGTCTTTTCCTTCTGAATTATACGGTTCTTTCGGGCAACAATCCGTGCATCCCTGCTTGCATTTGAATAGTTCTTTCATCATTTTATTCTTTTGACTCCAAGTATCTTATCTGCTATTTTTCCTAGAGCATACTGTCCGCCACAATTCACCTGATTCAATTTAAAATCGTATATTCTTGCAGCATCAACCTTCTTGTTCCATTCGCATGAACAAGCCATCAAAATCATTTTTTCATTTTGATGCATATCATGTGCAATAGAAGATGCCATTCTAAGAGGCCCAGCTATATCATGCAACCCGACATATACATAGACTTTTTTAATTTTGTCTTTATCTGCTCTGAAATCAAAAGTGTCATATATTTTATTTAGCTGACCCTTAACAATCTCTGGAGCATTTTCAAAAGCGCGGCCTATATTAGAGATTATTATTAGTTTACCATTATCATAAATTCCCGGACTATAGCCCGCTACATCATTATAGGTTACAATGAGTGAAGTTTTTCCTGCCTTCTTCTCTTCAGATTCTTTCTTCATCTCCAAACCGAAATTATTAGATAAGTAATTCAAAAGTTCATTTGTCTTCACTACTTTTACATTTGGCTCTTGGTATATTTCTCCAGAAACCCCTCCTGGCAAAAAGCTGGTGTAAATTATAGGAATCTTAGAATTTTGTCTGAGAATAGTTTTTAACGTATTCTTTCCCTTGCTTGATTTAGTGTTATTTGCATCATTGTCTAGTATAATCAGATCATAATTAAACTTCTGGATAAATGATGCCTCAAATTGCGAAGCTACATCTACGCTTAGAGATTCCGGAAGTGCTTTAGTCAGCTTTAGCACTTCATCGACAGAGTCATCTATCACTAATATCTTCTCGAGTTTCTTATTTTGATTTTTTTTAGTCGTCATTTTATGCTGCTCCCTTTACGTAAAATGTTAGCATTTCATTGTAAAGATTGATTATTCCAGGCATGTAGTGTTTTGTAGAAATCCCTTTATCGATGTGGACTTCCCCAGGACAGATACTCCCATTGCTTTTTGCTTTAAAATAAGCAGCAACAGCTAATCCGTAGATGTTCTTCATGAGCTTCTTTCCGGCAGCACAGTTTAATGCGAATATCTGGTTGTGATTGTATATCTTGAATTTCAAGCCGTCCTTGAATACCACGTTTGTGATTCCGCCGATAAGAGAGTCTATGCTACCCACAGCATCTATCGGGTTAATTTCCCCGTCGATGCATTTTTGCTCTATTTCCGATATTTTTTCTTTAAGTTCCATTTTAATCACTTATGTGTTACTTTAAAGTAGCAAAAGAAGGATATATTCTTTATTCATAAGATATATATACATATATATATTTGATAAAAGTATATAAAAAAAAGTAAGATTTATATACTAAATAACCTTAAAAAAGTAAGATGAAAAGAAAAATAATCAAACTTGGCACGGCAACACTTGTGGCCAGTCTGCCTGCAAAATGGATCAGGCAATTTGGCCTCAAATCCGGGGATTACCTTAATGTGGATGAAAGAAAGGGGGGATTAATACTGACAACTGAAAAAGAGATAGCAAAAGAGGAGAAAAAAATAGACTTAAGGGGAATCAATACAAAGCTTGCAACATATTATCTAGAGGCAGCATATTGCATGGGATATGACCGGATAGAGATATTGCATGATTCAAAGATAAATGAGTATAAAACTCATAAAAAGATTAACACGAGCGAGTTTATTCAAAAAGAGGTTAGCAGATGGATTGGAATAGAGATAATCGAACAACTGGAAGAAAAAACTGTTCTTAAGGATATTGGCGGCAGTTCTGAAAATGAAGCAGATAACATAATAAGAAGGGCTTTTCTCCTGACTAAAGACATTTCAAATGAATGTGTAAATGCGCTTACAAACAAGGATACTGAAGAAATTAAAGTCATAGAAAGCAGGGCCCAGAATATTTTCAGATTTATTTATTTTTACAGGAGACTGCTAAACAAAAAAGGATACAAGGATTTCAACAAAACAGCAGTAATGTATCAGAACACCTATATTTTAGGAGACATAGTCAAAGTGATACAATATATTGCAAGGGAAACCCTTGGATTCAAAAAGAAATATAGTGCAAAGGCAGTTGGTGTTTTTGAATCAATAAATTCTTCAATTGACAAGATAGATAATCTGTTTTTCAGCTTCTCGAAAGAAAAAGCCATGGAAATTATTGAAGACCGGGAAAAACAATGGGAAATGATGAACTCTGAAAAAAACAAATGCACAAGAGAAGATGCTTTTCTTTATTCAAAACTTGCAATGATTGTTATGAGCATAAGCTATCTTTCGCTTGGAAGATTTTATCTTGAACTTTAGGTATGTGTTTCTAGAAATTTATACAAACTCATTATATGAAGGTAGTTTCTTTCTTTCAGATTTATACGGCAGTATTTTCATTATATCTGAAAAATCTTTCAATTTATTATAATCAATTATGTCATAGCCGAGTTTCTTCGCGCCATACAGCTCGTCATGATCGTGGGCAAGAAATAACACTTCATCTTTCTTAAGCTTGTATTTCTTCAATACATAATCAAAAAACTTTTTGCTAGGCTTGCACGCACCAATATCCTTTGAGCTGATAACATCGACATGATTTTCAAGCCCCATTTTTTCAAGTTTTGATTCAAGCTCAGCTCCGTGCTTTGTTGCGTCAGTCATTACAATATAATTATATCCATTTTTTAGCATTTCACTTATTGTTTTGTTTACATGAGGTTTTAATTTTACCTCTACTCTAGTTTTATCGTTAAGAACAATATCTGATTGAGAATTTAGATAATTTACATATGTCTTATAGGGGATATTAAATTTCTTTAATGTGTCTGCATATGCTTTCTCTCTATCATATCCTTCCTTTGTCTGGGCCTTGATTTTATATTTACTCCAAACAGACATGAATTTTTTCTTGCTCAGATTGCGGTTCTTTCTAACAAAATCATAAAGTTCATTTTTCTGATGTGAGTCATCAAACAGGATTCCCCCGCCATCAGACAAAATTGCCTTAATTTTATTTCTTGTAGTTTTCATTTTGCTCCATTAATTTATTTTCATTCTGTTTCTGAATCTCTTCTATTTTATTTAATTCTGCTTTCATTGGACCCATGATATGCGTAATTTTCCCATACTTTTTATAAAGGTCTGAAATCTGCTTTTTATTCTCCTCCCGAGCAAGTTGAGCCAGCTGACTAAGGGGCATTTTGTCATAATTTACATCAGATTTTCCATTAATTTTCAATGCCTGTATGAAATTATCTTTTATTTCCAAATATGTTGGTGAACCCTTTGGAATTTTGTCGTATGGGGCGAAATCTACATCCTTTTGATCAAGATAATTACTAAATGGCTCCAGATTTTTATTAATATTTACCATCTGTATATTTTTATCCAGTAGCTGGATAAAATTGTCTAATGAATTTAAACTGGATCTTACTGCAACAGAGCATTCCAAGTCTTGATTTCTTTTCTTAAGCTGATTATACTCTTTAGTATGATCAAAATACTGTGATAAATAGACTCCTCCAGATCCTAGAATTGCAAGACTAACCATATACATAATTGCAAATTTAAAAATGTCAAGAGATCTCCTTTTCTTTCTGTACTCTTCAATTTTCTGATTATCTTTTTTTTGCTTCTCTGAATAGTTTACTGAATCCTTGCCAGACTTTATTATTTCAATCAATTTTTTCTTTGAATCATTAGTTAACATTTTAATTTCTCCCTTATAAGTTCTATACTCTTTTGAACTTCTTTTTTATTTTCTGGTGATGTAGCAAAATCCATAGCTTTTGCTACTAACTTGATTTCTTGAAAATCTTTCGCAAGAGAATATTTTTCTTCAAAATTCTTTGTAGGATTTAGTTCATTATATTTTTGTTTGATTGTTTCCTCATATGGAGTATCTAGTTTTCCGAAGGTTGTTATAATTCTCACTAGATCTGTCTGAGGCATACCATAAATTGCACTACCCCAATCAATAAAATAGATATTCTTGCCATCATTCATCAAATTTTTATCCATTAGATCATTGTGCACTAAACAATCACTCAAATCGTACATTTTTTTGTACATTTTCTTGAAATTTCCATTTAATCCTAATTTATTAGAGTATAATTTTCCTTCATCAAGATATGATGGAAGGAACCATTTTAGATACTTTTTGATATCTTTGGCCCCAATAGAATGATATTTGGCCATTGTTTTCAAAATTGGTTCAAGTTCATCCTCCGTTCCACTTATTTTTTCTCCTTGAATATATTGCATAGCAAATGAAGTGTTATTTGCATTCAAAAAATTAGGTTTAGGAACAGATATTCCCTTTCCAAATAAGAAAGAAAGTACTCCAAATTCTTTTAACGCCATTTTAGGATCAAGGAAGTTTTTAACATATTGTATACCTCCTGATCTTATAGTGCTTGTTTCCATTTTAAGTTTCTCCATATATTATATAAGGATATATAGGAAAAACCTATATTTAAAGCTTTCTATTTGTAACTACTGGCTAGTGACACTATTATAAGAAATAATGAAAATATACTCATTCAAACCCAAATTTTTCAACATCCTCATAAATAGGTCCCTGGCCAGTAAGGGTTGACTTCTTCAGAACAAAATCTTCAACTTTAAATGATATTTTAGGCAATTTAATCCCTTTCAATTCGGTAATTAAAGCATCTTTGTCTTTCACAAACTTGACTCTTGACAAGGTTATGTGTGATTCAAACTGCTTTTCTTTCTTTATTTTTAGCTTTGAAAGCTCTTCGTCAATTTTTGAATGAATTTCCTTGATTAGAGTTGAAGGCTCTAGACCAATCCATATAACTCTGATGAAAGAAGGTGTCGGAAAAATGCCGATTTGATTCAAAGTCCCTTCAAATTTCTTGAATTTTAATCCTTTCAGAACTTCTTTAATCTGATTTACTTGAGAATCGTCCATCTCTCCTAGAAATCTCAATGTCAAATGCAAATTTTCAGTCTCAACAATCTTCATTTTGACATCAGAAATCTTTAAAATTTCATTCTGGACTTTAGAAATCTCTTTTTTAACATCTGCTGGCAGGTCAATTGCAATGAAGCATCTCATTTTATATCAATTCCCCTAGGATTTTAGCTCCTAACTTGACAGTCATATTACTGATGTCTTTGTCGGGATTTATCTCAACAATGTCGAATGCCTTCAGATTATTAAGCCTTTTCAGCCTCTGAAGCAGATAAATAAATTCCCTTGAACTCAGACCCCCTGGCTCGGGATATCCTGTTCCAGGCGCAAAAGCAGGGTCAATAGCATCTATATCTATACTGACATAAACATTGTCAAATTTTCTTGCAGATTCCATTATCAGGTCGCAGCTCCTAGGCAAATTCTCAAAAAGCTCCTTCATTGAAAAATTATTAATATGGTTTTTCATCAGAAATTCTGTTTCTACAGGATCAATATTCCTTGCTCCAATCAGAATTATATTTGATGGATTAAAGCCTTTTTCAATCAAGGTTCTCAGCCAGTCTTCATGAGTCGGCTCAGGCATAGTATCAACACAATCAGCATGGGCATCAAATACCACCAATCCGACATTCTTTTTCTTGGAAAATGCCCTCATCAATGGATAGGTTATTGAGTGATCCCCTCCTAAAAATACAACTGGCTGATTCTTATCAAAAATTTCGGCTGCTTTCTTCTGAATAAGCTCGTTGGATTCTTTAATATTTGAATTATTGACCTTGATTTCAGCAGTCTCAAAAGAAAGAGGCTTTCCTGACTCGCTGGAGAAAAAATCTTTTGATGTATTGAAGACTAAATTGGGGGCTTTATCACAGCCTTTTGTTTTGCCAAGTGCATTCAGTAAGGGTACTTTTATAATTAACATTTTAATCTTAGCCTATCAGGTCAAAACAACAAAAGCATGATTTTTAATCCTTGCGATATTCTTAACATCTTCAAGTTTTACTGCAGAAATCCTCTCAGGATAAGCATAATGCTCTCGGGCATTCTTGACTACTTCCTCCTGGATCAATGACAATGAAGTCTTATCGCTCCGTTCATTGCACAGCTCAAAGCTCCCAATCAGCTGCTCCTTGGCTTCTTCAAGCTCTCTCTTATTTAGTTTCTGGAATTTTGATATCTGTTCTTTGATCAAATTGATGGATTCTGTTGCATGACCTCTTCTGATTCCGCCATAGATATAGCAATATCCAAAATTCTTACCCTGATTCATATGACTAGATATGGTGTAAGCCAACCCTCTTTTTTCCCTTATCTCCTGCCAGAGCCATGATGACATGCCTACGCCTAAAATTGAATTAAAAATCTCAGATGCATATCTTTCTTTTTGAGCCAGTGTAGGAACATTAAAGCCAAAACATACATGTGACTGCTCCAAACCTCTTCGATTCTCAACAATGCTTGAAAATTTTGATCTGGACACTGCTTTAAAGTTTGGTGGCTGCACAGCAGTTCGCGATTTGAAATTCTTTTGTATTAGTGGCATCAGATCTTCTTTGTCTATGCTCCCTACAACTGAAAGAATTATTTGTTTAGGATTATAATAAGAGTGAATTTTCAGTAAATCCTCCCTGGAAATACTCTTGACAGTGTCTTTAGTTCCAAGAGGGGACATCCCGAATGGAGATTCATAAAGAATCTGATTTATCTTGTCCGTGACATACAGTTCCGGCCTGTCATGATATAGATTTATTTCCTCAAGAATCACCCCCTTTTCAGATTCGATGAATTCTTTTTTCAGTAAAGGATTCATCATTATATCTGAAATAATATTTACTCCAAGATTTGCATGTTTTGAAGGAAGTTTTGAGTAAAAGAATGTAAATTCTTCAGATGTAGCTGCATTAAGCTCTCCACCATGTTTCTCAATGAGCTCGGCAATCTCCTTCTGACCTCTTTTTTTAGTCCCTTTGAATACTGAATGTTCTAAAAAATGAGCAATACCTTTGAGTTTTGCATTTTCATAAGCTGAGCCATATTTTACAGCAGCCATGACAGAAACAATCGGAAGCTTCCTGTGCTCCAGAAGGACAGTCATACCGTTTTTAAGCTTGAAATTCTCAAAATCAGCCATATCTTTACTAAGAAAATAAGCATTAAAAATGTTATCACGTTTGTGTATAAAAATTTAAATATTAGAACTCATAAAAAATAATATAAAAGAGGAAAAAATGGGTAGCACACCGGGCGGATGCAGAGATCTAAGAAAATTGCAGGAAGACACAGGCATTTTTGACGCTTTTTCCAGACTAGTTTCAGGAAAATCAAATTATAAGACTATAATAGAAAAGAAAGTAGAAGAAAAGCGATGTGTAAAATGCAGAATGAAGATGGAAGGCGTTGAAAAATTCTGCCCTGAATGTGGGGAAAAAACTGAATGGCAGAAAAAGGTAGAGCATCCCAAAGTTCTGCTGTCTGCAGAAGAGCTTGAGAAGATGTTCAAGGAAGGGAAAATGAAGGAGCATGAGATTCTTGCTTATATGAGGGATGAATTAAAAGTCCCCGATACCACTGCATTCGATCTTATCAACAAATGGAACAAGGAGTTAAAACCAGTTGTTGAACATGCAAAGATTGACCTTAACCAGTTTAAGGGTTAAAGTTAAAAACAAGTTTTTCTTTCTAAAAACATGCCAATCAATGCAACAGTTGAGTATGCGATTGCTGAAAAGAAATTCTTTGCAGCCCAGAACACTGAAGAAAAGATTCTGGCTTTGGAAGAGATGATTCGGGAAGCTCCCAAGCACAAAGGCGCAGAAAATATGCTTGCTCTTCTGAAAAGCAGGCTTGCCAAACTGAAAAAAGAGCAGGAGAAAGAAAAACTGAAGAAAAGGGGTGGTGGCAAGTCAGTAAGTGTGAAGAAAGAAGGCCACGCCCAAGTTGTAATGCTCGGCCCTGCAAATGTCGGACGTTCTTCACTGCTGACAGTTCTTACAAATGCAAAACCCAAGATAGCAGAATTTCCATTCACGACTCAGCAGCCTGAAATCGGAACATTAGAATACAAAGGATTAAAGATTCAGATTGTAGAGCTGCCTGCAACTGCAATCCATGATGCTGAACTGCTGAGCATTGCCAGAAGTTCTGATTTAATACTGTTGGTAGTCACATCAATAAATGAATTGAGGGAAATAATGGATTCAATCCAGCAGAGAAATATCAACAACAAGAAAATAATTGTAATAAACAAGGTTGATTTGCACCTTAAGGATCTAAAATTCCTGTTAAATCTGAAAAATTCTATTGCAGTAAGCGCAAAAACACTGCAAAACCTCGAAAAATTGAGGGAAATGATATTTCAAAATCTAAATTTGATAAGAGTCTTCACAAAAGAACCTGGAAGAAAGCCAGATAATGAACCAGTTGTAATGGATAAGGGCTCGACAATCAAAGATTTGGCTGAAAAAATAAGAAAAGACTTTGTAAAAAGATTCGAATTCGCCAAGGTCACTGGAAAAAGCGTCAAATTCTCAGGCCAAAACTGCGGCCTGGAACATATCATGGAAGATATGGACATCGTAGAGCTGCATATCAAATAAATAACATTTATATATCCCCCAACCTTCATTAAATCAGTTATAATTTATTAATTAAAAGGAGGATAAAAAGAGGTTAAAATGGCCAAAATGACTGCATGGCTTGTCACCTTAGTTGGTGTTGTATTAGTACTTGGTGCTTTGGGCGTAAGCCTAGGCGCAGCACTTGACAAATGGTTAATACCTGTTGTTGTATTAATAGTAGGTATTGGCAAGCTTATGAGAAACTACCAAAAGAAAAGAAGATAAATATTTTTTATTTTTTGCTTTTTCTTTTTATTTTTTATTTATAATAATCAATGTTAGCAAAGCTAACGGCCTATAATCATCTTATCCATTTGTTCTTTAAGACTCTTTAATCTTGGTTGGCCAAAATGCTTTCTCACAGGCTCAAGAAGTTTTATAAGATACTCAGCCACAGCAACCTTTAAGTCAGTTGGATGAAGCTTCTTTGAAATAAAATCTTCTTTCAATTTTTCTAAGGAAGAATAAGTTTTATTGCCCCCGAACTTTTGCGGTCTTTTTACAATGAGCTTTGATTTTTCATTAACAAAAATAAGCTTCTCACACCAGTCGATAACTGGATTATATGAAATATCACCTATAGGGCAGAATGCACCTTTTAGTTTATGTGTTATTTCTTCTGGACTATCTGTAATAAAAACAGCGCTTCCAGGCTTTGACTTTGACATTTTTAATTCTGAAAGGTATTCATCAAGCTTTTCTTTTGGAATAGGCCATTCTGGAGGAGACTGTAATCCCATAATCAATGGATGATGGATGGCGACTGGCTTGTAAATTTTTCCTTTATGTTTTAAAGGCATAAACTTCAATTTGTCTCCAACTTCTCTTGCTATTATCTGGGCTTTTCTCTGGTCAAGCCCGGCATGAGCTATATTGATTCCCTGCACAAAAATATCAGCAACTTGCATAGGTGTATAAAACAAGCCTGCTAAGGCCACGTCTTCCCCCTCTTTTCTCCCCATTATTGTAATTGCCCTAAGTGCTCTCTTAAGAGTCATATTTTTTGCAACTTCAATTGTTGTTAGCCAGAAATTATCATTATTATGGTAAAGTTGATCCCCTGTAATAAATTTGACTTTTGAAGAATCTCCGCCCATAACATCTATGCTTATCTTTAAGCCTTCCTTGAAATAATCTGCTCCTTTTCTTATGTTATCTAAGTCTCCGCCTAGCTTATTATTTATCCATGCATGCCATGTTGCCAGGTAACAGCTGCATTCTATACCTGCTTTTTGAAAATCAGCTATTTTCTTCCCACACATTAATCCAGTACCAAGATGGACTTTTCCAGAAATCTCAAAACCAATATAATGCTTCAAAAACACTTTCTGCTTTAGAAGCTCTTGCAGATCTTCCTCAGTGAGTATTTCTGCAGTTCCCTTCTTTATCAGCTCAAACCTCTTTTCAGCATCCATATAAAAAATAATAAAATAAAGAATATAAAGTTATCTCTCTTGAATATATTAATGTTAAAACCTGCATTCACCACTGCAATCATAGGCACAATTTTTCTGCTGTTATTGTCATTCAATCTTGAACCTGGCATCAAAAAGATTTCTGAAATAAGTGGCGGAGACCTTGGCAGCTTTATCAAGGTTCAGGGAAAAATTGATAATATAAAGCAGGCTGAATCTCTGACAATAATAAAAATATCGGAAGACAACAGCACAATAAATGTTATTGCTGATAATGCCCAATTTGATGTAAATTCATCAATCGAGGTTATAGGGAAGGTTACTGAATGGCACAGCATCCTGGAGATTGAAGCTTCCAGAATAAAAACAATATAAAAATAAAAGAAAAATAGAAAAAAGAAAGAACTACTTCTTACTCCATGCAGCTATTCCCAGAAGCACTAAGTTTACAGGAGATATCAAGCATAATAATGCCCACCATCCCGGTCTTCTCAGCTTTTCGAACATCTTCCAGCTCCATATCGTGAAGAATACTGTAAATGCAACTGCGGCTGCCATTGACAATATAGGTACGAAAATGCCTATAAGTAAAAGGATTGGCCACCAAGGCGCCTTTGCTATTTTAGCCGATATCAATGCAGGCCCCACAACTGGAATCCATGCAATGCCCGTTGGTTTAATGTTTATCTTCTTGGCAATTTTAACATACACTAATGATGTGTAAATGTAAACTGCTATCATTAAAGCTAAGAATACTGCAAAACCCAAAAATCCAATACCTATGAGCGCAGTTATAGGTAACAATGCTGAAATAGGGATAGATTGTGAGTTACTGATTAAATCTAAAGCCATTTTGTCCTCCTTTTATTAAATATAATTAATATAGTTATACTCAGAATCCATAATTTATAAATTCTCGCTATACTCAATAAAAAATATGATAATTGAGATATTCATTGCAATCATTCTAGGTTTGATAGCCGGGACTGTTACGGGCCTGTTCCCTGGAATTCATATAAATCTTGTTGCATTGCTTCTTTTCCTATCTTCAGGATTCTTTTTGCAGTTCACAACACCCGAGGTTCTAGTCGTATTTATAATTGCAATGGCAGTTGCCCATATCTTTCTTGATTTTATCCCTTCAATTTTTCTCGGCGCTCCAGAAGAATCAACAGCATTGTCAGTACTGCCGGGGCATTCTCTTCTTCTGGAAGGCAAAGGCTACGAAGCAATCAGGCTGACTACGTTCGGAAGCTATGTTGGCTTGATAATTATGATTTTAATAACTCCTGTTTTCATTTTATTTCTGAACCCGATATACCAATTCCTGCAAAACTATATTGCCTATATCCTCATTCTTGCATCTTTGTTTTTAATTCTGAAAGAAAAGAATAAGTTTTTTGCATTTATTGTTTTCCTGCTTGCCGGAGTCCTAGGAATTGCAACATTAAATTTTCAGGTGATTAAAGAGCCGTTATTCCCTCTTCTCACTGGACTGTTTGGAACATCAATGCTATTAATAAGCATCAGTCAAAAAACCAAGATCCCAAAACAAATAATTTCAAAATCATCTCTGAATATGGGAGAAAAGATTAAAATTTTCTCAGCATCAATTTTCTCCGGATCAATATGCGCTTTCCTGCCCGGTCTTGGAGCAAGTCAGGCTGCTGTCCTTGGCTCTGAAATCTCTGGAAAGATTGATAGAAAGGGATTTTTAGTTTTGATTGGGGCAATAAGCACAATCGTCACAGGTCTTAACTTTGTTGCGCTCTATGCAATCAACAAACCTAGGTCGGGAGCAGCAATAATTGTGGGAAAAATACTTGACGTCCTAAACTTACAAACATTGATTCTAATTTTAACAACAGCCCTGATTGCTGGAAGCATTTCAGTTTTTATAACTTTGTTCTTTGCGAAGAAATTTTCAAGAATCATTGAAAAGATAAACTATCAGAAATTATGCTTAATCGTATCAGTTATTTTAATTCTAATGTCAATTATTATTTCTGGACTGTGGAGCATTCCAGTTCTAATTGTTGCGACCAGTCTTGGAATCCTGACAAATCTGCTGGGAATAAGAAAGATGCATCTGATGGGCTGCCTTATTGTGCCAGTCATTATATATTTCATCATTTAAAAATTTAAATAGTAAGAATTGTAATAAAAAATATGGATGATGAGGAATTTTATACTATAATCCAAAGTTATGAAACTAGAAAGAAAACTGATAAGTTTATAGAAAGCAGAATTATTGAGGAAAATATTAAAGATATAAATAAATTTTGAGAGAAACTGATTTAAAAGATATAATTTTAAAGAAAGAGTATGGAACAATTGATTAGAACCACTTTCCAAGGGCTTCCTGCTTTTCTTGTTCTTTTCCAAATATGCTTTCAATATAATTCTTAGTTAGATCCAGAGACTGCTTGATATATTCTGAAACATTGTACTTTTCAGCCAGCTGCATTGCAGGTTCAAGATATTTTATGATAGAGCCTTCTGCAATTGTGAAAATAATTTTGCCATTGCACTTTAAGCATTTGCCAGTCAAAGGCGGCCTTCGGTACTTTGAGTTGCATCCAACGCATCTGAATTGCTGCATGCTGAATTTTCTCAGATTGCCCCTTATATCTCTGATGAAATGCCTTTCTATAACCAGCCTGGCCACATCATTTGCATCAACCGCCCTGATTTTTTCTGCTGTCTCCATTTGCTTTTGCACTTTTTCCTGCATTGTAGCTAATGTTTTATAAGAAGAACACAAAGCACCTAAATTGATATCTGAAGTATTATGCGTAAAATTCAAATTCTCAAAGGTTGTTTCTTTTTCATCAGTCAGTCTATTCTTCACCTGTTCCAACTTTACTGAGCTTGGATGCTGAAAATTCTCGGCCGCTTCATAAAAATTATATGGAAATTCAGGAAACACATCAAAATCAAAAACCATATCATCCACTTCTCCTGCCCGTATTCTTGTATTAAGAAGTAAGGGTGCATCTTGAGTGCTTCCTCTGTGGGCAGGCAGGAATTCTCTTGAAAAATTAATCAGAGTATCAAGCAAAAGCATAATCGCTGCCTCATCTCCATCGCAGTCCCTTCTCATTGCAGCATGCATATAGGGAGATGCAAATAATGCTTGGGTTTTGCTGAAACCTATTATTCTTCCTACGACTCCTGCTGAATTATGGGGTGCGATACACACAACCAGCTGCCCAATAAGATCATCCTTGCTTCTAACATTGTAAAATGGCTTTAGTTTGTAAAAATTTACTAGCATGTCATCAATGAATTTGCACGCACTTATGAACACCATGTCAGCCGGCTCATCAGTTGTCTCGGGGCTTGCAGGTAATATAATATCATGAGGTTTCAGCTCAATAAGTTGATCATCATTTTCAAGTTCTTTTCCATAAAAATCGTGCTTATAATCTAGCTTTTTCAAAGTCTCAACATCAACTCCTATCTCTTTAGGCTTAAAATGAGTTAATGGAAGCTCAGTTGCATCATATCTTATAGTCCCGTCTTTATTTACATGCAAACCATACTTAGCTCTTAGAATCCCTTTTGCAATATTCTCAGGAATATGTGATTCCGAGCTTGTGCCTTTCACTCCTTTTATCAGTGCTGGGACTTCTTCCTTATGAATGCCTAGATTTTTAATTGCCGAATCAACATAATACTTAATATCTATTCTTTTAGACATATATTTACGAATCTTTTTTCCATCCAGTCCCCCATGCTCAGGACAAAGATTTTCCACAACTCTATCACAGATAGGACAGTAGTTCATCTTTTTGCATTTCTCGCCGCAAGTCTCACAAACGTAGTATATTGTCTCCTTCTTGCAATTATTGCAAAAATAAATTGGAAAATCTGCTTTTACGCTGGTTGTTTCAACCGCCTCTTGCATACTTCTCATTCTTCCACCTTCCTCCCCCACTGGAAACAACACGTGAGGGCTGCCAGTAAGCTTTCTAAGTTTTGCTTTCTCCGGACGGCCCATTCTTGCTCCAATGAATGTGCCCGCCTTGTCTTTAATCTTGATTTTAGAAAAAGTATTTATGAAAAACATCATGTCGTGCTCGCCGTCCTTTAACATTTGCTCCGCCTTTTCCCTTATTTCCTTGAATTTTTTAGAAAAAATGTCCTGATCTTGCTGGGAAAGATAAAAATCAATACCTAAATTTGCCAGCATGGCCTTTGAACTTTCGCTATCTATAACCACATATTCAGTAGTCACTGTATGAGGCACAGCCAATATCTCAAGAGCGCGTTTTGCAATTGCAGTCTTTGATTGTTCAGATTTGTAATAAGGCAAAACAATTTTTTCATCAATTCTTCCATTTGAAAACCATTTGATAAGTTCGATAAATTCCTCTACAGTAATCTGGCTCCAATAAAAAAGGAACTTAGGATGCAATGGAATGTTAAATTGCTTGCTTATTTCAATTGCTTTCTCAAGGTTTACCTGTTCAGGGACTGGAATCTGATCCCTTTTTAACTCAGAAGCCCACCATTCCTCATTATAACCACAAGGCACCAGCAAATGATTTCTGTTAACAAAATCTCCATAGCTCGCTAAGATATCCCCCAAATATATCACCTCTTTTACTCTGTTTTTCAATTTCATCCCCTCCTCAAATGTCTTTACCTGCATGACTGAATCATCCATAAGTTTTACAACTGGGCCTTCGATAGTATCACATGTTGTTATGGCTGCTGATTTTCCCGGCCTTTCCATTCTAAGCTGTGTCCCGATTGCAATGAATTCATTCAAAACAGACATAGTTGCAGGATGAATTGATAAGGTGCTAAATCCAGAGCAGCGACTTCTACCATATCTTAATCTGAAGCCTCCAGGTCTTGATGGGTGAGACAGCACCGGCCTGCCAGCAACCAAATCTTTTATATAAATGTAAGAGGGTTTAACCTTCTGCTCAACTGGGCCTTTCTTTTGCATACTTACTACCTCTTCCAGGAAATCCCAGGAACTCAGAGTCAGTCCTTTTGCCTTCAGTCCCTTTACTATTTTCATCAATTTGGGTGCTTTCTGCGAGATTCCTTCTCCAATAACCAAACAAACCCCATTCCTTAGAACATTTGTCTCAATTCTATCCAAATCTTTGTAATTTGAAACCTCTTTGTCTTCAGATGGGTCTCCTGTGACTTGGACTGGAAGATTTCTTGCCACAACCTCTATTTCTTTTTCAGAAGGTAAATACTGCAAATTTGTAATTCTTTCATGATAATCATATAATTCAGTTACTGTTCTCTTCACTTCGAGCTCGGTTGGATCATATTTAGCATAGCCGAATCTTTCCCTTAAGTAGTCAGCAAGAATAACTGAAACTGCTGCGGCTGTTCCTCCTGCGCTTCTAATTGGTCCTGAAAAATAAATAGCAAAATAATCTTCATTGTTTCGAGTTTTCTTCAATGCAAGATGGGTAAAACCCTCTAATGGAGACGAAACAACGCCTAAAGTTAAATATGCCATGCCTATCCTTATTCCTGCCTCGATTGCCTCTAATTTATCCTTAAATTTGCAAAATTTTTCATTTGCAATCTCTTCGGCGATTATGAACGCAACAACTGGATCTAGAAGAGAGTACTGCTTTTCGAGCTCCCTGATTCTATTTTCTATCTTTTCATCCTTGATTTGCGGAAAAATACTAGAGACTAATCCTGTAACCCTTTCGGCAAGAGATGTAGCAATCGGAATCTCGACAATCGAAACCGGATCGAAACCTTTTGCTCTCGCCTCCTGAGCAATGCTATATTCAACTTTCACTTTACTGTCCAAATCTCTGAAATATTGTTGAATCATTTTAATTCTATGAAAAATCTAACATATTGATTTTGCTATCCCTTAAATTGAGAAGAGGAACCTTGCATGGATCCGGCTCATGTCCTACTTTCTCCTGGAAAGATGTTTTGGCCTGCCAGCAGGAACAACTTATAGTCAAAATATTATTATAATAAGTGATTGAACTTTTATGAATGTGGGCCGATACAAAAACATCAGGAGCAATGCTTAAAATCAAAGGATCATATTCTTGAGGAAAATAAAGGGTAGAGCTATGTGATGGGGCAAGATGCCTTTTCTTAAGTAGAAAATGCATGATTAACTCTGGTTTCTTATAACCTCCATTTAATCGTATACTGTCTATGTTATTTGCATAATAATCATAAGAATAACCGTGATAAATCATGATGTTTGTTCCTTTTCCATTTCCTGGAATATTAATTAATGCCGGATTGCTTACAAAAAACACATTTTTTAATTTGTAGAGAGAAGAGGCATACTTCAAATCAAGTTGAGGCTGCGGTTCTGCAATTCTTACGGCATCGTGATTTCCGGGGCATATAATAAGAGTTACATCTTCCCTGATTTTAGACAGCAGTTCTGCAGTTTTTTCATATTGTTTGACAATATTAGTTATTGCAAGCTCGTCTTCCTGACCGGGATAGATAGAAATTCCATCAACAAGATCTCCAACTATAAAAATATATTTTACCCTGCTGCTTATTTTCTTCTGCTCTTCATTTCCAATTTCTCCATTAATCCATTTTACAAACTTGAGAAAATTTTCTTCTAGAAATTTATTGCTGCCTACATGCAAATCTGCCAAAAATGCAACATATCCTTCTCCTTTATTTTCTCTTTTTTCAATAAACAAATCTGGAGTAATAATCTCGTTTACAAACAAAATCTCTGAGTTCCCATTGCAGCGCAGGCCAATAACCTCATCAACAACTAAATCCTTTGCTTTTTTGATAAGATCCTCTTTAGAAATATGGACCAGTGCATTTATTCTCCCTGTAAAATCCTCAATCTCTAGAATAATGTTCTTATTTTTTGTTGTCCTGATATTATAAATTATTCCTATAATAGAAACATTTTGCCTTTGACTTGAAATTTTATTTATAGAAGTCAAATTTATGAGTTCACTTCGTTCCTGAAGAATATTTTTAAGCTCAACAAGCCTTGATTTAAAATATTTTACAAAATCTTCTACTACGACCTTTCTACTCTGGATATTATAGGATTTTAAGATATTAATATTGTTTCCAAAATTATTAGACGGCTCGTCTTTGATTATGATAGATGTGGGATGGGTAAGTGAAAAATTGCTAATAAAATCCTCAATTGCTTTCTTCTTATCAATATTGCTAGTAATTTTCAATTCTTCAAAAATTTTAATTATCTTGCTTAAATTTGTAAAAAAGAGATCTTTGGTTAAGATTTTTTTATTTTGAACGGAGAGAATTGTTTCAACCAATGCTTCAGATATTATTGGATCTGTATTTTTTAAAACATTTAAAAGTTCAGAATCTAGGAGACATCCTTTTCTAATACAGCATTGAATCAATTCTTTCATTTTATTATCTAAATAAGGACCTATAATCCTGTTGAGTTCTTCAAAATTTCCTTAGCCTTATTAATTAATGACTGTTGTATGGATAATGTTATTTTTCTGGTTCTTCCATATCTGCCTTTGCTTATTACGGTTGCATTTATTAGTCCGAGCATATCAAATTCAGCTATAATATCTGAAATTCTTCTTTGAGTTAGAGTCTCAATTTTTATCTTTTTGCAAAATTCTTGATAAATATTAAAAATGTCCCCTGTAAAAATTGGTTGATTGAGATTCTGCTCACTCAAGTGAATTATCGCAAGTAAAGTCATCTGCTGTTGTTTAGGCTGAGTTTCAATAACCTCTAGAACTCTATCTTTCTCCAATTTTTCATTTGCTTTGTCAATATAATCAGTATTAAGTATTTTATTTCCATCTCTCTCAGTAAGTTCTCCGGCAATTCTCAGCAGATCAAGAGCTTTTCTTGCATCTCCATGCTCTCTAGCTGCATATGCAGCGCATTTTTCTAGAACACCTTGGTCAATCACTCCTTCTTTAAATACATTGCAAGCCCTTTCTTTTAAAATATCCTGTATCTGTATTGCATTATAGGCGGGAAATATAACTTCTTCTTCAGACAATGAACTTTTAACTCTTGCATCTAAATTATTTAAAAAACCTAAATCATTGCTTATTCCAATTAAAGATATCTGTGCATTATTCAAGCTAGAATTGAGTCGTGTCAGGGTATAAAGAAATTCATCATTAATCTTCTTTACTGCCTGATCTATCTCATCTAAGATTATAACTATTAGCTGTTTGGTTTTATCAATAATATCTATAAATTTCTGATAAATCTGATCTGTTGGAAGCCCTGTTGATGGGACTTTCTCGCCAAGCTGACTTATAAGTTCTGCAAGAATCCTGTACTCTGTGTCTGCAACCTTTTTCAGTTTGCAATTTACATAAATTATCTTCAGTTCAATTCTGTCTTTTTTAGCCCTTCTTGTCAGTTCATTAGTCACGTATTGAACTGAAAGAGTTTTTCCGGTGCCTGTCTGACCATAAATAAACAGATTTGAAGGCCTTTCTAGTCTAAGACATGGAGCCATCATAGAAGCTATCTGTTTGATTTGTTTGTCTCTATGAGGAATTGTTTCAGGTGTATAGTTAGACTGAAGGATAGATTTATTCTTAAAAATAGATTGATTAGTAAATGAATCAAATATCTTATCAAGTTTTATCACCATTTTTCCTCTTTTGCCTCAAACTAACACTCTTTTTATTAAATTTGAATCAAACTTAATTTTTTATGATTTCTACTATTTAAATATTTTCTATTTGCAATATAACCTCTCAGACCTATATTTCCTATGGAATAAACTTTTTAAGAATTATATATAAAAAAAATTATATATATTATATATATTATATATATTATATTATTATATATTATTATATATAAAAATTTATAAATCAATTTAATAAGAATTTTTTTCTTACTTCATTTATAAATCTTTTTACTTCTATGAGAAATGAAGGGGTGGGTGTCAAAATTAAGAGATTTAAAGCTTATATCCCTCAAAAATAGAGGATTTATTAAATAATCACTCATAAATCACATATATTATATACTCTAACATATATATTATTATTCAATAATTATAAGATTATACCATTTTCATTAGACTTTCGTAATAAATATCTTAAATCCTTAAAAACAAGAACATCACTCTAAAACAGAAAAGTTTATAAATTACTTGATTTTATTTTCATCATGGCATTAGAAAAGAGACCCTTCAAAGATCTTATCAATAAGATGGTTGTTACAAAAGAAGGAAAGAGATTAGGCATCATTAAAGACGTTACCTTTGAAACAAGAACGGGCGAATTAATTCATATCATTGTTACTGAACCAACAGCATATGCAATGTCTTTAGGGTTAGAGAGAAGCAAGGACCGAGAAGTTTTGGTGCCTTACAATTCTATAATTGCAGTTGGTGATTTTGTAGTTGTTTCCGAAGAAGATTTTGCTTAAATCTATAATTTCTTATCAATTCATAAAATTTAATAATCCTTAAATATCTATCTCCCCATTTACTAAAATGTTTAATCGGAAAAGAAAAATAGTTGTCATTGGAGGAGGCACCGGATTATTCACTTTGCTTTCGGGCCTTAAAGAATACGACTATGACCTGACTGCGATAGTATCTATAGCTGATGACGGCGGCAGTTCAGGGATTCTAAGAGATGAATTAGGGTTTTTGCCGGTAGGGGACATTAGAAATTGTCTTATTGCATTATCTGAGTCTAAGGAGCTGATGTATAAATTTTTTAATTACAGATTTGAGAAGGGTTCATTGTCTGGCCATTCTGTGGGAAATATGCTGATTGCAGCATTGACTCATATCAATAATGGAGATTTTTTGAAAACAGTAGATCAATTCTCTTCAATTTTAGCGATTAAAGGGAGAGTATTGCCTGCAACTTTAGAAAAGATAACTCTTTTTGCAAAATTGGAAGACGGAAGCATGGTTAAGGGGCAGGCAGAGATAGATGGATATAAAAAATACAGCCACATCATAGATATAAATAAATTGAAAAACAGAGCAAGGATTTCTTCAGTTTTTGTGAAGCCGGAAGTTACTGCTTTGTCCGAGGCAATCAAGGCAATAAGCGAAGCAAATTTGATTATCCTGGGCCCAGGATCTTTATACACCTCTATAATACCTAATTTATTGATTAAAGGAATACCTGAGGCAATAAAATTGAACAGGGCAAAGAAGATATATGTGTGCAATATCATGACTCAAATAGGGGAAACAGATAATTTTTCCGCAGTAGATCATTTAAGGGTTTTAGAGAATTATTTAGGAAAAGATGTATTGACTCATATAATTTTAAACAATGGAACCGCTCCTGAAAAGCTGTTGGAAAAGTACAGGAACGAGCATCAGGAACTAGTGTCTCCCGACATAGACTCAACCAGGAAACTAAAAGTTATCAAAGAAAATTTCATCAAAGGCAACCAATTAGTCAGACATGATTCAGAAAAGCTCGCGAAGGTAATTATAAGGATTTAATAAACAAAACTTTAAAAATGCATTCTAATTAAAAGAAACATGGGAATTGTAGGATTCAATTTAGACAAGATGAGTATTGAGAGGAAAGATGAAATAAAAGGAAAGATAAACATAAAGACAAATATAGACATTCTTGATATGAAAAAGGAGGAAATAAGCCTTTCATCAGACCAAGATACCTTAAAGTTAACATTCAATTTCTTCATAATTTATGAGCCGGACTTTGCAAAGATAGAGTTCAAAGGGCATGTTCTTTTAATTGAAGATTCAAAAATCGCAAAGAAGATATTAGAGGACTGGAAAAAGAAGAAAATGGACCCATTCCTAAGGGAGCAGATATATAATTTAATATTAAGAAAGGCAAATATTAAGGCATTATCACTAGAGGAAGATTTAAACTTAATTCCTCACTGGCCAATGCCCGCTGTCAAGGCTGAAGATATAGAAGAAAAAGGCGAAAAGAAGTGAATTCTAGATAAACTTAAATTAAAAATTCACGAAAATGGATGGATGGAATTTAGCCATTTATGAATATTACAGAAATATTGCTTTCTTTGAGTTGTGCTGAACGCCGGGAACAGGATTCGAACCTGTGAGTCCTTGCGGACACCTGTTTTCGAGACAGGCGCATTACCATTCTGCCATCCCGGCATGTTTTAAACATAAACAATTGTTTAAACAAGGTTTTTCAGCTTTCCAAAATTATAAACCTTGTCCCCTACGATAAAAACCTCAAAATTTGAAAGATTTTGTTCAAGATAAGGTGATAGCACTTCTTCCTTCAAGATATCTGAGCCTTCAATAATCGGAAGAAAGCTGGGCATAACTATCAGATTTTGCCCTTTCCATTTTCCAAGCAGGAAGCATTTATATTTTTCAACTTTAGATTCCTCTCTAAGAGATATAGCAGGATGCTCATGCCCGATTATCAGTATTTTAGCATTCTTTGTTTTTTCATTTTCAAGCATTTTATCTCCATGAAGTATACAAACATCTCCAGTATAGTAAGAATCAACAATTTCAAGACCCTTCTTTTTAGCAATAGGGCCTAAGATAGTATCGTGGTTGCCTTTTATTAAAATAACCTTGGCTTGGTTTAACAATAATTGGAGTATCTCTGTTGTTTCCCTCCATTCCTGGCTGCTTATATCTCCGAATTCATGCTTCAGATCACCATTGATAACTATTGTTTTAGGGTTTACTTGTTTTAGAATCTTATTCAATAGCCCAGTAGTATCCTTAAACTGATTTCTAGTTATCATAATCCCCTGCTTGTTCAAATCCTCTTCATAACCAATATGCAAATCAGCAATTACAAGAACCCGTTCTTTAGCCAGCCATAATGCTGCATCAACAATCTCAATTCCTTTAAGTATTTCCATAAGCTTCAGAAGACAAGCCTCTTAAAAATCTTTTGCTGATCAGGCCACGTTATTTTTCTTAAAGCATCTTTTTTATTCAGCCATTCATAGCCAGCATGCTCTATTTTTCCAATTTTTACATTTTTATCAAAGAATTCAATCAGGAAAACCCGGTTTTTAGCGCCATTCCACACCTGTTTGTCGTGCACAAATGGCATTTCATAATCAAATCTATGATACATATCAGTTCTCTTAATCTTATATTCTCCCTCATGCTTTCCTGTCTCTTCTTTTATTTCTCTTTTCAGGCTTGCAAGCTCGCTTTCACCATTTTTGGTGCCACCTTTCATCCATTCCCAGCCTTTCCAGTGCATCTTTCTCTTGAAAAGCAGATACTTCAGTTTATTATTATCATTAAAGAATATGACTGCAGCCACCCCCCTTCTTATCTTTTTCATTTTAATCTAAATCTAGTTATATTTATAAAATTATTTTATTTTCTCAATGATTGCCTTATGCATTCTTTGCAGGAATGCAATCTTGTCTTCCATCTTCATCAGGTCAGCTATGCCTTGTATAATCAAACTTAGCGAAAAAGGGCTAGGCAGCTCTTTATGCAGTGTTTCAATAGTTACATCTCCTTCCTCAATTGATTTTAAAACATGTTTTGCATTTTCAAGGTCCATTAAATCCTCCATTACCTCTCTTTTCGTTTCTTTAAGTATGGGGAAATCCTTGCTTGTTTTTCTCACAGCAGCCAGCAGGAAGCCAGACTTCATCTGCTGTTTGCCTACTGTCTTGCTTCTGCCCTTGTAATTCCTTAGAATCATCAAACTGCGTGTTGCGCAATGCCTGAATCTCCGTTTAAACATTTCAGTGTTTTCAACAGCTTCTTCCAAAACATCTTTCAAGTTCTTTGAATTCAGCATTTTCAATGCCTTGTCAACATTCATCTTTTCTAAAGAGGCTAGGAAAAAGCCATTATCATTAATTCCTATTTCAATATCTCTGCTTCCAAGCCTTCCGACAGCATAGGCCATAGCCCTGCTCAAGGCATCATTCACCCTTCTTCCAAAAAGGGTGTGGAAAACAACATAATGCTTGCCCCCATTATTCCAGTGCTCTATTAAAATCCTGGATTCATGTGGAATCTTGCTGTATTTATACTGCTCCCAGAAATAATTATAAATTGAATCAACTGAATTTTCATCAGCATACAGATAGTTTCTGATGAATTCTTTTATCTCTCTTTCTTTTTCGTCTTTTTCAAAAAGTTCTGCTAGTAGTTTTCTAAAATGGCTTATAGATCCGGCCAAGTCAAAACTCAAAGGCAGCATCTCAGAGAACCAGGAGGGTATTGTCGGCTGTTTTGCAACAGATGCATTGACATATGCATTCATCCCCTTAGTGTAAAGGAACTGATATTTATTTCCGCCAAGCACAAAAACATCTCCTCTTTTCAATCTTTCAAGGAATCCCTCATCTATTACTCCAACTCTTTCTTCTCTTCTGTCAGCCGGCTGCTGGATTACAACATTGATGAAGCTTTCTTCAGGTATTGTGCCTATATTTGTCATGTATATGACTCTTGCAAGCTTTCCGCGCTTGCCTATTTCATGAGTTGAAGGGTCATACCATATCTTTGCATATATATCTCTTGCCTCTAGAGCATATTCTGCAGCCAGATAAGAGACAACTGAAAAGAAATCATCGCTGCTTAAGGTGTTGTAACAATAGCTTTGTTTGATCACCCTTATCATATCTTCAACTTTCCATATCTTTTGTATAGCCATGCCATATATATGCTGGCTCAGAACATCCAAACAGTTCCTTGGAATCTGGATTCTGTCTATTCTTTGTTCAACACCGCTTTTCAACAGGCATGCACATTCAACTAAATCATCCCTGTCAAGCACAACAAGCCGACCTTTGCTTACTTCATGTAGCTTGTGGCCTGCTCTCCCTGTTCTCTGAAGGGCTCTAGCAACACTTTTAGGGCTTCCGAGCAGTATAACTAAGTCAACATATCCAATATCTATCCCTAGTTCAAGGCTTGTTGAAGTTACAACGACTTTCAGCTTGCCTTCTCGCAGTCTTTTTTCAATATCAAATCTCATATTCTTGCTCAAAGAAGAATGATGCGCTCCTATTTTCATTTCCCCATCAATAGCTTCATATCTTCCAGGGAACATTTCTTTCAGATGATTCACTACTCTTTCAGTTGCGCTTCTTGTGTTTGTGAAAATCAATGTTGTTTTGTGCTCTTGAATGAGTTTATCTAAAAGTTTGTATAGGGCTGAGTGCATTTTTCCAGCATCAGTATCTATCAAGTCAGGGACAGGACATAAAACTTTTAAATCCATTTTCTTCAGGAATTGCACATCAGCAATCAAGCAGTCTCGGCTGTGCCATTTTCCTTTTTCAAAATCGCAGCCAACAAGATATTTTGTAACTTCTTCAATCGGAGCAACAGTTGCAGACAATCCAATTCTTACGGGCTTTATCACACTCAGTTCGTTTAACCTTTCAACACTTAATGACAGATGCACTCCGCGTTTGTTGCTTGCAAGCGCATGAATCTCATCAAGAATCATGAATTCAACAGCTGAAAAAAAGTCTATGAACTTCTTGCTTGACAAAACAATAGCCATTGTTTCAGGTGTTGTGATCAAAATATGGGGGACTTTCCTCAACATCTTTTGTTTTTGTTCAGGTGTTGTGTCTCCTGTTCTTACAGCAATCCTTATTTCCTGCATTTCAATCTTTTTTTCCTTAGCAAGCTGTTTAATTTCAGTAAGGGGCTTTTCAAGATTGACATAAATGTCATTATTCAAAGCTTTTAGAGGGGAAACATAGACACAATACACCTTTTCTTCAAGCTCATTTTTGCGTGCAAGGCTTACTAAGTAGTTTATTATGGAAAGGAAGGCGGTCAAAGTCTTTGTTCCGCCTGTCGGAGCTGAGATGAGTATATTCTTCCTTTCAAAAATAGGCATTACGCCATAGAGCTGGGGCTGGCTGAACTCGCTAAAGTGAGAGAAAAACCATTCTTGCACAAGCGGATCAAGCACCTTCAACAGTTCTTCCTTAATTCTTAGCTTTGCCTTTTCCATTTTAAACAGACATTAAGTTTGTTTTTAATACTTTTTAAATTTATTTAAAATTAGATTCGTCAAACCGAATAAGCAATCAGTCTTCCAGTAGTAGCATTAATTTTTCATCCTCCAGGAAGTACAATATACTATTCCGCTCACCGAATAATTTTTAAACGTATTAAAGCTAAGGAATTTATGAAGATATCAAAAGAGAAGATAAATAAGATCAAGGAATCTATTCTTTCAGTATTATACACAAACTCGCCAAAGCTGCTATTTACAGTGGATTTAGCCCATGAAATAGCTAGAGATGAGGAGTTTGTCAAAAGGCTTATGTTAGAGATGGAAAAGGATACTCTAGTTGTAGGGGTGAGAAAAAACTCTGACGGGATAAACTATTCTCTGAGAATAAGGTGGAGGCTTTCCAACAAAGCATATGAGACATACAAGCAGCTGGAACATCAAAGAGTAGTATATGACGAGATTGAAAATACATATATCTGAACAACAAAATATTTAAGTAAAACTTCTAGTTAAATAATACAATAAATCCGAAGGCTAAAATGGTAGATGAAGAAAGGGTAAAAGAAGCGTTTTCTAAGATCAAGCAGGAAATGGATAGTTTAAGGGGTGAGATATGTGCATTAAGGCAGGAACTACAGGCTTTAAAAATACCACAAAAAGCGAACTTTTCCATAGGAAATGAAGGGGTTCCAACAAACAAACAAACAAACAAACCAACACACAACACATCTCCAACACATCTTGAAGGTATTCCAACACATCAAATCGATATAACTGGTATGGTAGAGAGCCTAAAAACCGATTTAAAAAAGAAATTTAAGTCATTGACCAAGCAGGAATTCCTAGTTTTTTCAGTGCTTTTTACCGTCGAGAAAGAGCAAAATTCAGTGACCTACAAGGATGTTGCGCAGCGTCTGGGCCTGTCAGAGGCCAGCATTAGGGATTATATAATGAAGATAATGCAGAAAGGCATACCTATAATCAAGGAAAGAGTAAATAACAAGACTGTTATCCTCAGGATTCCAACAGATCTGAGGAATATCTCAACACTTGAAAGCCTGATGAAGCTCAGGGACAATGGAAATTCAGAATAATTAATCTTGATTTCTCGTCGACAAAATTTGAAAAATGTAAAATTAAGGCTTAAATCATTATAATTTCATCGAATTATCGATTAAAACCTTCAATTCTCACATTCCATCATTTCCTACATTTTTTAGCCTTATTTCAATTGAAAATTCAATGTTTTTAATTGTTCGTTTAATATTAGAAGTCTCACATTTCCACTTTTTTCTAGTTTTTTTAGCCTTATTTCAGTGTTTTTTGATCATTTAGCCTATTTTATTCACCTTTTGTCTCTTTATTCAGGTTTTCAGCCTTCCTGCTATTAAATAAGCCTTAAAACACTCACATTTCCACTATTTTTACCTTTATTTTATTCTTTAACCCTTATTTACCCTCTTTTTCCTCTATTTTTGCTGCTTTATAACTATTTTTATATCTCTCACATTGTCAAAAATGGGTTCATTTAATCCTAAGAAATAGATTTAAAGCGAACTAAATAGGTCTTTTTTCTCTCACTCTTCTCTTTTCTGTGCTTTTTGCTTCCTTTCAGCCTTTATCTTAGAAAGCAGTATTTCCTTAGCACTTTCAGGTACATGGTACCTCTTTTTTCCGTTCTTTTCTATGGTTTCTGCCAGAATATCACTTTTGTTCTTTATAGCATTTAACTGGCCCCTTATAGTTGATCTATCCTTATTGAGCAGGGCAGCTATATCCTCACAGCTCATTTTCATATCTGTGTTCAGCAATACCCATACAATTGCTCTTTCCATGACACTAAGATTGCCTAAAATGGCTGTTTGAACAGCTGTTTGAACACGTGTTTGAACACCTTCAACAGCTGTTTGTTTAACAACACCTGTTTGTTCCTGTTTAAACAGCTGTTTGGACATCCTATTCGAGAAAAAGGAAATAAATGTCTTCAGCTCGGCAACTTCACCTTCGATGCTGTTTAAACGGGTGTTTAAATCAGAAATCTTACCATCTTGCTCATTGTCCTTTGCATTCAAATGAGTTATCCAATCAGCGACCTTTTTGAAGTCCTGTTTGACCCCATCAAAAGAAGTTTTTATGTTTTCGCTGAGCGTTTGGACCTCTTCATCCCTCTTTTTTCCAAACCACAAAAAACCCATAAAAAATAAAGCAAAAAGCCGTATTTAAACCTTTTCTATTTTCGCCTAAAACGGCGTTTAAACACCTGTTTGAGCCCTAAGTTTTACCGTCGACAAAATATTTTAAGTTTTTCAGCAAGTTTTAGGCAATATAAAATGACAAAAAATCACAGAAAACTTTATATAGAACTTCAGCTTTCGATTTTTAACATGCCAGACTATCAATGCACAATGTGCAGTTATAAATTTGTAGGTGAAAAAATGCCCTTGAGATGTCCTTATTGTGCAGCAAAAAGCTCTGTGACTCAGGTCCAGGATGCCCAAACCTTGCTGAATGATGCAGATTATGTGGAAGAGGACATAAGAAGGATCAGAATGTCCAGGGAAGAGTAAGGATTTCTGCAGTTTTTCTTCAAAAATTAGAATTTTATTATCTGTTGATTTCTAAAACCTCATTTTTCTCAGACTAAACACCTGACAAAAACAAATAAAACTCGGCAAACAGCTGTTTGTTGGATTTCAAACACCTGAAAACCTTAGGTATTTTAAGATTATTGCGCCTAAAACCTTTAATCAAAGCCAACAATCTTTAGCATGAATAAAATTCGTAAAAAACCAGTAAAAAATTGTAAAAAATTGAAAAAAGTTTTGGCTGGCATTTGGAGTTCCTAACATTTCTCACAGTTTTCAACCCAGGCCAAAAATTCAGTAAAAATTCATATCAAAAAACCACAGGTTTTTGCATAGGCTTTGCAAGACCATACAGCCACCAAAATCTAAGATATCAAATTTCAATCAGTTTTTCAGATTCTGAAATTGGCCAGGAAAAAACTACCCAAACCATAAAATTCAGAAATTAGATTATCCTAAAACCCCAGGTTTTTCAGCACCTAAAACCTTTAATCAAAGCCTAAAACATTCGATTTATATATGAAATAAGGTCAAAGCTTCGCTTAATGTACCTTAAGCGAACTCGTAGAAAGGCCTATTTTCAGCGGTTTTTAGGCAGTCTTGATGAAGAAGTAAGTAAGAGCACTAACTATTGCTCCAAACATGCCATAAACGCCTCCATGCTCTCTGGCATACGGGTCTAGATTACAAAAGCTCATTTGAATTATGATTAAAATCTTTAATCATATCTGCTTACAAATTTATATTTATTGATTGAATATCCATATCGATACTATTAAGTTAATAGCAAAGTATTTATAATCTGCTATTAACCTATTAGCATGAGTAATGTAAATGCATCAGATGACCATAAAGAATTAATAAATATTACTTCAAATTACTTTAAGACAAAGATAAACAAGGAAGGTACTTGTATGAAGGGGAAATATCTTCCTGATTTAAAAAATGAAGATACAGATTTTGAATGCGAACTATTAAAAAGAGATTATATAAAAAAGAAAATAGATAGATGGGATAAGACCAGAAATAAAGTTTTGATTATCGGCTTTCCTAAACTTGTGGAAGAAAGTTTTGATGAAATATACATTTATGATCTGAAAGGTAGTCTAATAAAAATCAGATAAAACCAGAGAAAATAAAACTTACTTCTTTGCAATCTTCCAGATCAGGTCAAAGTACTTGCGATAGGCATGTGCTATGCCTTCGCTTGTTATCAGGATTCCTATTGGTTTTTCGCTCCAGTGAATAATAACCACATTATTTTCATAGATATTTGTGGCAGCAGGCCCGGAAAACTTATCAGACAAGTAGCGGACTTCAGCCAAAGGCACCTTTTCATGCTTTCCCTTGACACTTTCAGAGAAAATAATCCTTACTTTAATGTGCTGCTTGACCCTTTTCTTGTCATACTCCATAAAATAATATTTTAACATATCATTGGCGGTTGTGCTGGCCCCTAAAATCAGAATCTCGTGGCCAGTCTTGATCTGGTCATCAAACAGGGTTTTAAGGCCATCTTTACCCCTGAATACTGTGACTTCTTCTTTTATCTTAGATTGCTTGAATTTTTCCTTCAATTCATGAAGTATTGAATTGACTTTGTCCTCTTTTTCCTTTATTATATCCACAAGTTTCTCAGGGTTTGCAGCCTCGAAGAATTTCTTATCTTTCATAACAACATAGCTTACAAGCCCCTTTTCTATCAGCCTTGAAAGAGCATCATACACGCTTCTGCGGTGCATACCCGTCTTTTCAGCTATTTCTCCAGCAGGCGTTTGTCCTAGCTCAAGCAAGGCCAGATAAACTTCCGCCTCTCCCCTTGTCAATCCAGCTTCCTCAAGAAAACCCTTATCCATAATATATAAAAATAATTATAGTTTTTAAATATTGTGGTAAATCTCCTCACCACATAGATATATAAGCAAAAACGCTTCTTTTGTATTCATTCCATAATTAAAAAATGTCAAAACTGGAAAAACTGGAAATAAGCATTTCAAAAGGAGAAGGCAGTTCTTTTGATGTCTATAAATTAACAAACAGCAACTCAGATAAAACACCCCCAGTTCTATTTGGGAAGAATTGCAAAAATTATAAAGAGATTGTATCATATGTTTCTGAGGTTCATACTAAAAAAATAAATTTAGATGATATAACTCTTACCCATAAAGACATTGAAGACATAAGGAAAGCCTTGGGAAAAAAAGATTATATTATTGATTTTCTTTAAATTAAAAACCTTTAAATAAATCTTTCTTCTTAGTATTATATCAATTTAAGAGGTGAAATATGATCTGGGTTACGGTTGTCTTGATGTTTATTCTTGCGGCTATCAACTATTTTAGTGATAAATACAATATTTATTCCGGAAAAGTGCACCATAAATTCAAATTGCTGTCATTTATAGCGGGAATTGCCCTTGCATTTCTTACTGTTGACTTGCTGCCAGAGGTTTATGACTCCAATCTGAGCAGTATTTTTGTGTCTTTATCATTAATGGCAGGTTTAATCGCTTTTTTCAGCATTGAGAAATTTATTTATCAGCATGACAGATATAAGGCTAAGAAAAGAAAAAAAGAGCTGGAGGAGGCCCATTCATTGATTTTATTTATTGATAATCTTTTGTTAGGATTGGTTTTTACAAGCATCTTGCCTTCAGATATCTTTCATGCGCTGATAATGTTCCTGCCAATAAGCGCATTCAACGTTATTCAGGGAATTGCCCTTCATGGCCCGGCAATTCAGAAAAATCCAAAAAAAGCCATGGCGGAAGTCAAAGGGATATTTTTGTCATTTGCAGCATTTTATGGTTTTCTTTTATCATTGTTCGTTAAAATTCCAGAACCTATGATATTATTGATGATAAGTTTCATTGCGGGATCCTTTTTTATTATTATAATAAGGGAAACAGTCCCATCCGAAAAGAGGGCCAATACCTTATTTTTGATTTTAGGCGCGCTATTTTATATTCTCTTGATGATATTTACCTGGGCATTATAAATTCAAATTAACATAAAAGCTTAAATATCATAATTATTAATCAAGTTAGTAAAAAAGATGATACCAGAGCTTGAAAATTTTGTAAATGAACTTAAACTGAGGGGATTTTCAGATAAGACTGTCAAGAGCTATCTGTTCTTTAATCAGAAATTCCTTAATTTCATCAAGAAAACTCCCGCCGAGGTGCAGCCTGCAGATATAAAGTCTTATTTGGCCACAATGGTGGACACGCATTCATCAAGCAGCGTTAATCTGGCATTTTCAGCATTGAAATTTTTTTATGAGACTTTTCTGAAGAAGGATTTGTCAGATATCAAGGTTTCTAAAAGAGAGAAAAAATTGCCATCAGTCCTTACAAAAGATGAGGTAAGACAGCTTATCTCTATAACTAGAAATAAAAAATCAAATTTTATAATAAGACTTCTGTATTCCACCGGGCTTAGAGTTTCAGAACTTGTAAATCTAAAGAAGAATGATGTCGATGTTAATGAAAAAACCGGCTGGGTTAGGGCAGGCAAGGGAAAAAAGGACAGAATGTTCATTCTTTCGGAATCTCTTGTTCAGGAGTTGCAGCAGAATATCGGCATTGGCGATTCTCAATATCTCTTTTCGGGAAAAAAAGGCCAGCTGACCTCAAGAAACATCCAAAAGATAGTGGCTTTGTCCGCAAAAAAGGCGAATCTAAAGAAAAAGGTGTCTCCTCACACGCTAAGGCACAGTTTTGCAACCCACCTTCTTGAATCTGGGACAGATATAAGGAAAATCCAGGAGCTTTTAGGGCATTCTAATCTGCAGACGACACAAATTTATACCCATATAAGCTCTGAAGAGTTGAAAAAAATAACCTCTCCTTTGGATGAATTGTAGGAAAAATTTCGTCGATATTGATATAGAAAACTTTTTAAAACACCTTTTTTTCTATTATTGATGGATGAGAAAAGGCTTGGCGGAAATATCGCCCTTGTTGGTTTTGATAAACTGGAACTTTCCGAAATTACCATCGTGAAGAAAATAGTTGGAAAGTATGTAAAGAAACTTCAGGAAAACGGAGATTATAAGAATCTCAAATTGGTTTTGCAGCAGCATCAGCATGGCAAAACATTCAAACATGAGATAAATGCTCAGGCATCCTTTGCTGAGGGGACATTCACCTCAAATGTGACTGAATGGAACCTTTTCAAAGCAATATCTATTGCAATGGAAAAGCTTGAATCTGAGCTTATTCACAAAAATAAAAACGAAAAAAGAAAAGAGAAAGGAATAAGAGAAGAGAGAAAAGTAGAAGAAGAGGGAGAAGAGGAACTTTAAAATGACTAAAAGAACACACAAAAGGATAAGAGACAAAGGGAAAACTCCCCTTTCAAGAGTTTTCGTAAAATTAAATGAAGAAGATAAGGTGGTTTTAATGCATAATCCTTCATTTACAAGAGTATTCCCTCCAAGATTCAGAGGCAGGACAGGAGTCATAAAAGGCATGAGGGGGAGAGCCTATGTTGTAGGACTGAAAGATGGTGGTAAAAACAAAACATTTATAATAAATCAAATTCATCTGAAAAAAATAAAATGATTATAAAATCTTCTGAATCTTTATCAATGGCTGAAGCCAAGGAAATCATTCAGACAAGGGATGAAGAAAATCCTAAGATAAAGAAGGTTCTGGCACATATAAAGAGATTTTCAAAGCTGAAGCCAGAAAAAGCAAAAGCTTTAAAAAAAGAACTCAGCGAATTGAATATAGTCAAACTTAAGAATAGACATATCAGTAAAATCATTGACATTATGCCAGAGGACAACGACGACCTTAAGAAGATATTTGTTGGAGAAGACATAACTCTTGACCAGAATGAATCCACTAACATTCTTACTGCTGTTAAAAAACACAAGTAGAGAAAATGGAACAAAAGGAAGAAAAAGCAATTGTTTTAGATTTCCTTCCTCATGGATATCCCCTAGAAGGAAGAATGATTCCCATAGCACAGGCTATAGGTGCTAATTTTTTCACTCTTCTTCAGCTGGTGCCAAGAAAGGGAATTAAACTGCAATTGAAGCAGGAAGTTTATATAGGGCCAGAAAAACGGGATGAGATTTCTTATATTCTGGGCAGATTGCCAAAGGAAAAGATGACTGAGACAGCAAAGATAGAGCTCCAGGATTTTATTTCAAAAGTTGTTGGGGAAAGAGAACAGAAATTTGTTGAGTTTTTCAATAAGGCTGAACCGATAAACACCAGGCTTCATCAGCTGGAATTGCTTCCTGGCTTTGGAAAGAAGCATATGCAGGCAGTTTTGACTGAAAGGCAGAAGGGACCATTTAAAAACTTCGAAGATATCAAAAAAAGAATCAAAAATATTCCTGATCCTAAAAAGACAATCGAAAAAAGATTGATTGAAGAGCTGACAGGGGAATCAAAATACAGATTATTTGTATCATAAAATGGCAGAAGATGAGAAAAAAATTGAGAAGAAACAGGGCTGGAAAGAAGAAAAGAAGAGGCCAGTTGAAAAAGAAATCAAATTTGAAACCCTAGTTAGAATTCTTGCAACAGATATTCCGGGAGAAACAAATATCTATCATGGCCTTACAAAAATCAAAGGGGTTTCCTGGGCAATATCAAACGCCATATGTCACACTCTTAAATTAGACAAGAACAGAAAAGTCAGCACTCTTTCAGAGCAGGAACTGGAAAAAATAACTGCTTTCATCAAAAATCCCCAGCTTCCAGAATGGCTTCTTAACAGAAAAAAGGATTATGCAACTGGGGTTTCAAGGCATATAGTCACAACTGATCTTGATATGCAGAGGGAATTTGATGTCAGAAAGCTGAAGAAGATAAAATCTTACAAAGGCTGGAGACATGCAATTGGCCAGCCAGTCAGAGGCCAAAGAACAAGATCTCACTTCAGAAAGAGAGGCGGAGCAGTGGGAGTCATAAAGGCAAAGCAGGCGCCAGCAAAATCAGATAAGGCAAAGCCAGAGAAGGGAGGAAAGAAGTAGACAAATGGCAGTAAGAAAACAGCACAAGAGATATTCAAGACCAAGAAAACTCTTTGAAAAAACAAGAATAAAGGAAGAAAATATAATTCTTCAGAAATATGGGCTAAAAAACAAGAAAGAGATATGGAGGGCCGATTCATATATTGGCAGAATTAGGGGGCAAGCAAAAGATTTGATCCCTCAGTCTGCAGAGAAACAGCAGGAGTTTATACAAAGGCTGGCAAAGATAGGGCTGATTAAAGCCGGCGAGCAGCTGGATGATGTCCTTGCATTGACAAAGGAAGATATATTGGAAAGAAGAATTCAGACCATCGTCCTGAGAAAAGGGCTTGCAAAGACAGCAAAAGAGGCAAGACAGCTTATAACTCATAGACATATTATCTTGGGAGACAGGATTATAACTATCCCTTCTCAAATCGTTGCAATTGATGAGGAAAAGGAAGTAAAGCTGAAGGAAAAAAAGCAGAAAAAAATAGTTGAAAAAATGGAGCAGCCAGCTGAAACTCTGGCAGAAGAAAAAGAAATCAAGGAGGAAATTAAAAATGCCTAAGGAAGAGGTAGTAGAGCAGCCAGAAAAACCAACTGAAGAAAAGAAAAGAAAGGTGGAAGGAAAAACCGGAATAGCCTACATCTATTCATCCTATAATAATACTATTGTGCATATCACCGACCTTTCTGGAACCACAATTTCACAGGTTTCAGGAGGAAGAGTCACAAAACATTCAAGATTAAAGGCAACACCAACAGTTGCGATGTTCGTTGCAAAAAGGGCGGCTGAAATCGCAAGAGACCAGGGTATAGACTCCTTATATGTCAGAGTAAGGGCGAAAACAAGGGCGCCATCACTGGGTCCTGGAGCTCATGCCGCAATTAAAAGCCTTTCAAGGGAAGGAATGAAAATAATCAACATTCTTGACACAACACGAGTGCCAAGAGGTGGACCAAAAGCTAAAGGAGGAAAACGTGGGAGACGTGTATAAAAATGAAAATTGAATTAATCAAACAAGACAAAAACAAGCTTAGTTTTTTGATGAAGGGAATAAGCTTCAATCTGGCAAATGCAATGAGAAGATATGCTGATGAAGTTTATGTATTGGCAGTAGACACAGTTGAGATTGTAAGCAATGATTCATCTTTATTTGATGAAATTTTTGCCCATAGGATAGGATTAGTACCTTTGATAATGGACAAGACATTCACCCCTAAGGATGAATGTTCCTGCAAAGGAAAAGGCTGTCTAAAATGCACTGCAAATTTGACACTTAAAGCAGAAGGACCATGCACAGTGTATTCTTCTGATTTGAAGAGCAAAACTATAAAGCCAGTTTATGGAGACATGCCACTAGTTGTTCTGGATAAAGGGCAGAAAATTGCGCTTGTCGCAGAGGCAAGACTTGGTCAGACAAAGAAACATGCCAAATTTAGCCCAGGGCTAATATGGTACAGAGCATTCCCAGAAATAACAATAAAGGATTGCAACAATCCCGAGATTGCAGAGGTATGCCCTCAAAAGGTTTTTGAATCAGACAATGGAAAACTTGTTGTCAAGAACCTGGCTGCGTGCGATTTATGCAATGCATGCGTTGAAGAATGCAAAAGACTAGGAAAAGGAAGCATAACTGTAAAAGGCAGTGGCAGCGATTTTATCTTTAATATAGAAGGCTGGGGTCAAATGCCTGCTAAGAACATATTTTTGGCAATAAGTGAAAAACTTGATGAAGATTTGGCAAAGCTTTCAAAAGAAGTAAATAAAATAATAAAGATATAAAAGCCACTTTCATTTAGCATAAAATGCGCGGAGGTGCCGGAGCGGCCAAACGGGTAGGTCTGAGGCGCCTATGGCTTAGTGCCTTCGAAGGTTCGAATCCTTCCTTCCGCATTATAATTAAAAATGATAAGCAAAACAAAGATTGCAAAGAGAATCGAAAGAAAGACAAATCCATTACTCAGGGATTTGATCATTCTGCTGAAGAAACAGAAAAGTCCATTTTGGGTGAGAGTTGCAGACCTGCTTTCCAGGCCGGATAACTATTCAGTTAACATTGAAAAATTGAACAATCTTACAAAAGATAAAGAGACCGTAATTGTCCCCGGAAAGATTCTTTCAACAGGAGACATGGGCCATTCAATCAAGGTTGCAGCATTTGCAGTATCTGAAACTGCAAAGCAAAAGCTTAAGGCTTCAAAATCACAGTTCTTAACTATCAATGAGCTTTTAAAGCAAAATCCAAAAGGAGCGGATGTCAGAATCCTGATATAAAATGCAAGACGAAATTATAATTGATGCGACAGAATCTGTAGCCGGAAGAATCTCAACATTTGCAGCAAAGCAGGCTTTGCTCGGAAAGAAAGTGGCTGTAGTCAACTGTGAAAAGGCGATAATGACTGGAGACAGAAAAATGGTCATAGCAAAATTTGAGGAAAAGAGAGCAAGAGGCGGACATGCCCAGAAAGGTCCATATCATCATAAAAATCCTGAACTAATAATAAAGAGGGCAATAAGGGGGATGCTTCCCTACAAATATGAAAGAGGAGCAACTGCATTTGACAGAGTCAAATGCTACAACGAAGTCCCGCCAAAATACTCTGCATCTGAAAAAATCAGCCTTAAGAGGCCAATAAACTCAAAATTCATCTATCTATCACAATTAAGGATTTAAAATGGCAGAAATCAAAAAAATAACAGTATCTGGAAAAAGAAAGGAGTCAATTGCAAAAGCAACAATATATTCCGGAACAGGAATCGTCAGAATAAACAAGAAACCAATAGATACATTCCCATTCCTTAGAAGATTGATTCTTATGGAGCCGTTAAGGCTGTCTGAAACTCTGTTGAAAGACGCTGCAAAGAGCTTTGATATTGATGTCAATGTCCAGTCTGGCGGGGCAGAGGCCCAGATTGAGGCTTCAAGGCTTGCAATTGCAAGGGCAATCTTGGCATTCACAAAATCAACAGAGCTCAAAAAGGCATTTGTTGCCTATGACCGTTCACTGCTTGTCGCAGATGTAAGAAGAAAAGAGCAGAGAAAGCCTGTAGACAGCAAGGCAAGAGCAAGAAGGCAGAAATCATACCGTTAATTGTAAAATGATACCAATAAGATGCTTCACATGCGGGAATCCAATAGCACATCTTTGGCAGAAATATAAGGAAAGGCTCGAGAAAGGAGAGGATTCAAAGAAAGTGCTGGATGAACTGGGATTGGAGAGATACTGCTGCAGGGCAGTTTTTCTGGGCCACGTAGAGCTTCAGCAGAAGGTTTCAAAGTTCAAGAAGTTCTGAGTAGCAAGCTTTATAAATAACCTCTTTATACTTAGAGTTGAAGACGGCCATAGCAAACAGGAAACACCCGTTCCCATCTCGAACACGGAAGTTAAGCTGTTTGCGTTCTAACTGGTACTTTCGAAAGAAGGGAATTTTAGGAGCTGTCTTCGCTTATACTTTTATTCATTCTGCAAATAATTAGATTTAAAAGTTTTGATTTATTCAATTAAATTGAACAATCTAGGGATTCAGAACAACACTTCGGTGTTTTTTGATGTTTTCCTTCGGGAAAACACCTAGGTTCATTTTTCTAGGCTTTCAAAAACCTTTTATACTTTCAAAATTTGAATTTAGCATGCAGGGGTTCCGGAGCGGTCAAACGGAACAGACTCAAGATCTGTTGGCTTAGTGCCTTCGAAGGTTCGAATCCTTCCTCCTGCATTTCAATGAAACAAGCAGGAAACAACACAAATAGAAATAAGAAATACTTAGTTGACACAAGTGCGATAATCAACAAGAAAGTAAGCAAGCTGGCAGGAAAAGGCCTTGCAGGGACAGTGTTCATCCCAAATGCAGTGATTGCAGAGCTTGAGAATCTTGCGAACAAAGGCCAGGATGTCGGATTCAACGGCCTGGAGGAAATAGCAAAACTGCATCGTTTCAAAAGATTAAGAGTCATATTCATAGGTCCAAGGCCAAGCGAGCATCAGATAAAATATGCCAAGTCAGGAGAGATTGACGCATTAATCCGTAGTCTTGCGTACAAAATCAAGGCAACTCTGGTAACTTCAGACATGGTTCAGGCAAAATCTGCTCAGGCGTACAATATTCCAGTCCAATTCATGAAAATAAATTATCATAAAAAGAAGAAATTTTCTTTGTTCAAAAAACTAAAATTCAGGATCAAATGAGTGCTCCCGTAGCTCAGTCTGGATAGAGCAGAAGGTTCCTAACCTTAAGGCCGCAGGTTCAAATCCTGCCGGGGGCGTTTGATGTCAATCAGAAAATCCAAATGCACTGGCCGGGATTCGAACCCGGGTGATCAGCTTGGAAGGCTGACGTACTACCACTATACTACCAGTGCTTAATTTTTCAAAATGCCGACGCTTAATAAATCTTATTATGCTTTAAATCACTAAACTTTTTAAACATCATAATTCTCGAAATAAGATGGAAAATCAGCCAATAAATCCTCAAATTAGCAATGAAAAAAAGCATTGGTATGACAGAACCTACTGGCTTCTGTTTATGGTTCCAGCCTTGCTATTAATTTTATCTATAATCTATGTAGGCTCAATTTATGTAAAGACTGGAGATATAATTTACAAGGATGTTACTCTGACAGGAGGCACAACTCTCACTTTAGTCAACAGCACCATTAGCGCATTAGATATGGAAAAGAGTCTGCAGAGTAAATACACAGATTTGGTAGTGAGAAGTCTTACTGATGTCCAGACAGGGAAGCAGACTGCAATAAGCATAGAAACAAAATCTGAGCCAGACCAGCTGAAAAAAGATGTTGAATCTATTTTAGGTGTAACACTTAAGGAAGATGATTTTTCAATAGAATTTACCGGCTCTGTCCTGAGCCAAACATTTTATTCAGAGCTTTTGAGGGCAGTGATTCTGGCATTTGTATTTATGGCAATCACTGTTTTTATCATTTTCAAAGTCCCAATACCAAGCTTGGCAGTAATCTTTGCAGCAGTCACTGATATAACAATAACTTTGGCGATAGTGGATATCTTAGGCATGAGAATTTCAACAGCAGGAATTGCAGCATTCCTGATGCTTATAGGTTATTCAGTTGATACTGACATCCTGCTTACAACCAGAGTTTTAAGGAGGAAAGAAACAGGCCCTTTTCTAGAAAGGATGAAATCAGCGCTTAAAACCGGTCTGACAATGACTTTTAGCGGAATTGTGGCAATGCTTGCAGCTTATCTGATTGTCCAGTCTCCTGTCCTTAAACAAGTATTCCTCATTATTATCATAGGTCTTTTTGTAGACATTTTGGCAACCTGGCTTGGAAATACAGCAATACTGAAATGGTACTGTGACAGGCATAATATTAAATAAAAATGGCAAAACTGACATTAAAAATATGGATTTTGATAATTGCGATGGTATTAGCCCTGATTGCGATAAATCCATCAGGATATTTTGAAAAAGGGGTTTATGTCAAATATGTGAAGCAAAATTCAACATTTGCAGAGGCAGGCATGACATCTGGCGAAATAATCAATGAAATAAACGGCCAGTCAGTCCAATCACTTGCAGATTATACTAATATTATCACAAAAATAGACATCCAGCCAGTCAATTTCACAATCTTGACTGACAAAGGAACATTTTCCTATCAAAGTCTTAAATTAGATTTCAATGTAGATAATAATTTGACAATTATTTCAACATGGAGTAGTGCAACAGAATCAAATCTGCCATTGAATTCTACAATTCTTAAAGTAAATAACATTAACATCTCATCAAAACTGGATTTAGACAATGCTGCAATGTCATTGGAGCCTAAAGAGAAGATGACCATAAAAACAAACAAGAATGAATATATTATTTTCATAAATTCAATCCCTGATGCTGTTGTTTCTGAAATCCCCAAGACAAGATTGAAGACTGGCTTGGACCTTCAAGGAGGCTCAAAAGCATTGATAAAGCCTGAAAGAAAGCTTTCCCAAAAAGAGATGGATGATTTGATATTGATAAGCCAGCAAAGGCTGAATGTTTATGGTATTTCAGATGTAAGCATAAGGGCAGCAACTGATTTGTCAGGAGAAACTTACATGCTTGTGGAAGTTGCAGGCATGAGCCCGTCAGAACTTGAGGAACTGATTGGAAAACAGGGAAAATTCGAGGCCAAAATTGGAAATGACACTGTTTTCATGGGCGGAAAGCAGCATATCAGCGTATGCAGGAATGATGCAACATGCTCTGGCGTAAGGGAATGTCTTCCATCTCAGGACGGATACTATTGCAAGTTTGAATTTGCAGTTTATCTGTCAGAGGATGCAGCAAGCAAGCAAGCAAATATTACGTCAACACTAGGAGAAAACACCTCTGAAGATGGCAAGAAGATATTGAGCAAGAATTTAGACTTGTATTTAGATGATAATTTAGTTGATTCTCTGCAGATTTCAGCAGACTTAAAGGGAAGAGTGACAACCCAGGTTTCAATCAATGGCCCGGGTGCAGGAAAAACTAAATTAGAGGCCTATGAAGCTGCTGAAAAGAATATGGCCAAGCTCCAGACAGTATTAATCACCGGAAGCCTGCCTTTTAAGCTTGAGATTGTCAAGCTTGATTCTATTTCCCCCTTGCTGGGAAAACAATTTACTAGCAACATTATTTTAGCTTCATTGGCAGCTGTCCTGGCAGTTACAATTTTCATTTTTGCAAGATATAGAAAACTAATGCTGGCGATTCCTATGGTTTTCACAGTAATAGCTGAATTATTCTTGACATTAGGGGTTGCTGCTTTGATAAACTGGAATCTTGATATGGCTTCCATTGCAGGACTGATTGCAGCAGTTGGAACAGGCATAAATGACCAGATTCTGATTATTGATGAATCCAGAATAAGCAAAGGATATAACTGGAAGGAGAAGATGAAAAGGGCTTTCTTCATGATATTAAGCGCATTTTCAACAATAACTGTCGCGATGATTCCATTATGGTGGGCTGGCGCAGGATTGCTGAGAGGCTTTGCACTGACAACTATCATAGGCATTATTGTCGGGGTGTTCATCACCCGTCCAGCATTCTCAGATTTCATTAACATTTTTGCACAAGAAGAGAGCCAGTAATTAATTAACTAAATAATAAATCATTCAAAATGCTTCCAACTTTTCATGTTCTATATGGGTTAGTATTCTCAGCATTATTATATTTCTTGAATATCCCATTGGTATCTATTCTGATAATCTTCGCAGCATCAATACTGATTGATTTTGACCATTATCTTTTTTATATTGCATTAAAAAAGAACCTCAATCCATTCAAATCAGTTAAATGGTATTTTACCGAAGGCAAGAAATATGAAAACAACAAAAAATACCAGTTTGCATTCATGCAGGTATTCCACACAATAGAATTCCTTATTATCCTGTCAATCCTATCATTTTTCAGCACAATAGCTTTATTAATTCTTATAGGCTGTTTTTTCCATATTTCCTGTGACATCGCGCACCACATAATTACTGGCCATTTTTATCTTAAATCCCCTTCACTGTTCTACAGGAAGGGCGTGAAAATCTAAATAACAAAACTAAAATGCAAAACGAATTAGAATCCCCTAAAATCCAAAAAGAGGAATCATTGAAAAGCAAAATTCTCAAGAATACTGTCTTTAATCTGATCACCTCAGTGATAGGCAGGTTGGGGGGCCTGATTTTTACAATACTTATTGCAAGGATGCTACAGCCAGAGGCTTATGGCATTTTCAGCCTCGCAACCTCAGTGATGCTCATCCTTCTGACTTTTGCAGATCTAGGGATAAATGCCACATTGTTGAGATATGTTTCGCATGCATTCGGGAAAAAAGACGATAAGAAAGCAGCATCTTATTTCAGGTATCTTTTAAAATTGAAAATAATCCTGACCATGGTTTTCTCAATCATACTTTTAGTAATTGCGTATCCACTTTCGCAATGGATATTCAAACAGCCCCAGTTATTCATTCCACTCATATTGTGCTCCATTTACATGTTCTTCCTTTCATTCATAGGATTCTTTGAATCAATATTCTATGCAGCCCAGACTGTGAAATATGTGAGCATCAAAGAGCTTATTTGGCAGTTTTTCAGGATTGCTTTCCTTTTTGCAGGCACATTCCTGATTGCAGACAAGATTGCAGGAGCTTTAGCTGGAATAATTGCAGCATTGATTGCTTCTTTGTTTTTTATTTTATTGATTATAAAGATAAAATATTCCTTCTTTTTTGACAAATTCTCAGAAATAGGCAAGCCAGAAAAAAAGAAGATCAAAAATTTTCTTTTCTTCCTAACAATCAGCAGCATTACCGGAGCATTTTTTGCATATATTGACATTGTGATGCTCGGATTATTTGTCAAGCCGGAATTTATAGGCTATTACAAGGCGGCATTCACTATGGTAAGCGCAGTAGCCAGTTTTATCATGTTTTCCTATGTTGTAATGCCTGCCTTGATACAGCTTGAAGGGAAAAAACTGGAATATGTATTTAACAAAATTTTCAAATATTCATCAATTTTATCTTTTCCAGCAGCATTAGGGCTTGCAGTCATTGCCCAGCCTTTTATAAAGATTATATATGGAGAATCTTATGTCCTGGCTTATATTCCCATGCTTGTTCTCTCTTTAATCCTGGTTGAATTCTCAACAGGCAGCCTGTTTTCATTTGTTTTTGCAGCAAAGGAGAAACCAAAGACAGCCACCAAAATCCTGATAGCTGCAACAATAATGAATATCATCTTAAATTATTTATTTATTGTATTTTTACTGCCATTTGGAGCGATTTATGCAGTTTTGGGTTCAGCAACAGCCACATTCATCAGCAGATACTTCAATTTCTTTGCTTTGATGAGGGCTGCAAGAAAACAGCTTAAAATAACAGTTGCAAGCTCTGCCATGATAAAACCATTAATCGCCTCAGTTATAATGACAGTTGCGTTAATACTGTTCAAGGAAGCAACAAAATTAATATGGCCGCAGTCAATAATAGAGATTATCTTCGCAGCAGTAGTCTACTTCATAGCCTTGTTCCTGATAAAGGGCATAGAAAAGAAGGATTTTGAAATAACTAAAAAATCTATTTAGAGATATTATTAATTTTTAATTAAATATCCAAAGAGACAAAATCCTCGTTTATTTTTGGTATATTCTTCTATTGGAATTTGAACCCAGATATTATTTATTTTAGTCATTATCTTTTTATGAATTTTTGGATGATTTAATACAAATTTATCTAATATTAAATTATAGCCTAGAGGGATAGTAAAAAAAAGTAACCCATTTTTATTTAATAATTCTGATAAATGTTTTATTGCAGTTATTGCCTTGCCACCATCTTTTTCTTCCTCTTCATACCCAACATGTTCTAATGTGGAGATACTTATTATTAGATCATATTTCTTCTTCGGTTTGAAATTAATTATATCCTGGTTAATAACTCCACCTGCAATTTCATATTTATCTACAACTTCATGGTGTATAGGGGTATACCATTGCAAGACATTTCCAACTTCAAGAATATTCTTGTTTTTATACTCCTTAATTAAGTCTAATATAATAGGTATTTCTACTTCTCTATCTCCCCTCCAAGTAGGATTATACCAATGGACAAAACTCTTGTAAACTTTTCCCCCATAAACAAATTTTTTTCTTGGGATGATATAATGCCATACAAAATCAATACCATCAAGAACCAGTCTTTTTAGTCCTTGACCCTTCAATATTTTAAATGTCTTTCTGAATAATTTATTTTCTTCTTTATATTTTTTATAAGGTATTACTTTTTCCATATATTTACCACATCCAAGGTTTAGTTTATTGGGGATCATTTTCTTAAATTTAATAATCTAGGGTAGTTTTAAAGCTTTTTATATAAGGAAAATTACTCTTAATAATATACTCCTGCCTAAATATATAAATTTATAAAAGTAAATTTTATTGATTATAAATGAAAAGTTTAAATACTACAATCCGAAAAGAAATTAAAAATCTTTTATTATTATTTGACTATTTGATTTGGTGGTTATTCGATCCTTCCAAATTTAAAAAAATAAAGAAAGATGAAATTAAAAAAGTATTAATCGTTCATCTAGGGGAAATTGGAGAGATACTAGTTTCTACCCCTATATTGCCAGCACTTAAAAAAGAATTAAATTGTGAGATTAGTTTTATGGTTAAGGAAGGTAATCAGGCAATTTTCAAAAATAATCCATATGTTTCTAACGTTCTGACTATTAAAAAAGGATTTAAAGAAAATGTTAAACTTCTTAAAAATGAAAAATTTGATATGGCAATTATTCTTCTTCCAGCATCAACCAAAATCTCTTTGATGTGTTTCCTTGCAAAAATAAAATATCGAATTGGATGTTATGAGGGGATTATAAATGGTCCACCATTATTTCTTACAAAAAGAACTTTTCCAATTAAAAATAAAAATGTTGTTCTAAAATTTTTAGATATAGTAAAACAGATAGGTATTGATAACAAAATTCCAAAAATAGAGATATACCTTTCAGATAATGAAAAAAAGGATCTGAAAAAAGCATTAGCTAAATTTCATACTACAAATTATGTTGTAATCCATCCAGGATTCAGTTCTATAATGAAACATAATTACCCCTCTAGATTATGGCCATTAGAAAATTATTCTAAAGTAATAGATTATTTGATTAAAAAATATAAAGTTAAGGTTTTTTTGACCGGAAGCAAAGATGAAAAGATAATCAGTGATAAGATAAAACAGAAAGTAAAAAATAAAAAAAATGTCATAATCTCTAATGGATTATTTGACTTAAGGGAGTTATTTGCCCTTATCTCTAAATCTAAATTGCTAATTTCTGGAGGGGTAGCAGTCCATATCTCTGCTGCCTTTAATATTCCAACTGTTGCACTTGAAGGCAAAAGTAATGTTACTGAATGGCATCCATGGAACCCCAAAAATAATTATATACTTCTCAATCATCCAGAAGTTTGCACTGGGTGCGAAAAAGAAGATTGTAGGAGAAAAAATCAGGAATGTATGAAGGCAATTACTGTCTCAGAAGTTGTAACTGCTGCTGATAGATTATGGAAGTTAAACTATTAAAAATTATGTTTTTGTGCATAGGTTGTTAAATGGGCAGGATACTCAGTAATTGACTTATACTTTAATTGATTAAAAATTTTTGTAAGTTCTTTACAGGTTTTTTCTCCATTTACAGTATGATAGGAAGCTATTGCAAAATAAACATCATTTTTCTTCATGGTTTCCTTACAACCCTCTAATGCCTCAATTTCAGCACCCTCTATATCCATTTTTATCATATTCACCTTGGAGATATTGAGTTTTTTAAGAATAGTATCTAATTTTACTACTTCAACTTCGTTTACTAAATTTTTAGAGTCGTCAAATTTTTCAAAAACACTTCCAGCTCCAAATGTTTTGAATTTTAAAACCCCATCCTTATTCCATAATCCCTTTTCGATTAAAGTTATATTATCCAATCTGTTTAATTTAATATTTCTTTTAAGAAGCTTCATATTAGCTTTATCTGGCTCAAAACAAATAACTCTTCCATTTTTTCCAACTAACTTGCTAGCATAAATTGCAAATTCTCCAATATATGTCCCAACATCTATGACTATATCACCTTTCTTAGGAGTATAATGCAGTTGATATCCCCTTATTTCAAGAGGAATATCATAGTTATAATCTATGAATAACTGTTTGTAGAATTTACCCCGAATATTTCTTAATTTATCTAATGTTACAATTTTGTAACCATGAGTTACTAGAAATAATTTCCCATAAATCAGATTCCTCAGTCTATTTTTAAATTTACTTTCTGGAATAAGTTTAGATAAGCTATGGTATATCTTCATTTTAAATAAAATGGGAGGTTTTTTCACAGTCTAGTAGCTCTGCGACAATTTTATTTCTTCCCTCACTAGAACATTGGTGTTTACAATTTTTAGAAGCATCAAATACTTTAAATTTTTTAGCTACCTCTTTACTAAACCATAAATCTTTAAACGACTTATCTTTTATGGATCCTAATAATCCCAATTTGTCATAAGCTTTATTATGACAAGTATATACATTAGAATCCGCAGCAATAACCGGATTTATTTGCATCCAATAACATGTTTTATAATCTCTTTTTATTAAACCTCCCGAAGAAAGTTCAGAATTAAAACTTTCATATACCTCAAAATTTTCATCAGATAATTCTTGTTTTATTTTTTCTATTTGTTTTAAAACTTGTTCCTTAGAATCTTTATGATATTCAATAAAATTTGAATTCCAAACTGGAGAAAATCTAACTGTTTCTACCCCAGATTCCTTGCAAAATTTTGCAATGTCATAAAGAAATTCTCTATTTTTTTCATGAACTACACAATTTACTCCTAAATTACAGTTTTGTTTTTTTATTTTTGCAAAATTTTTAATATTTTCTTGTAAACTATAAAATAGTTCTGATTTTACTCTCCTTATTTCACTAAACATTTCAGGATTATAATAATCTAAGGAAATTCTAATCCAGTTTGCATTTCCCAATAATTCTGCAACCCTTCCTTTAAGGTTTTGTCCATTGGTAATCATCGCAAGGTGTAAACCATACTCTAATGTTTTAGATAATGCTTCTTCAATATAAGGATAAATTAGAGGTTCTCCTCCACCAGAATAAATAATAGCTTTTACACCCATTTCTTTTAGATTTTTCAAAATTTCCAACATTTTTTCTCTTGGAACTTCATCATTTCTGTTTATTGTACAATGCATGTGAGTATATTCTGGGTTATAACCACAATAAAAACAATTATGATTACATCTATTAGTTGGTTTAAATCTTACAAAAATAGGTGCAGTAACCTTTCCTTCTGCAAAAGATCTCAATTTTTTGGGATGCCATGCAATTTTTAGATTACTATATTTTTTAGATTGTTCCATTTTAATTAATTTTTAAGTATCATATTTATTTTTTCTTTATCCTTTTCGTCTATCTTAGGGGTTAAATCAGTGTAGCCATCGCCCGCTTTTATTTTTGGATAAGTTTTAGTCCCTTCTGGGATTTTAACTTCACAGATTACTGGACAATCATATTCTAAAACCTCCCTTATTTTTGAAAAATCTTCTTCTTTATTTATTTCTACGTATTTTATATTATCAAAACCCTTAGCGATATCTTTTATGCTAACCATGTATGGTTCACAAGCAACCCCATATTTTAAAAACTTACTCCAATCATATTGGTTTTGTTTTATTGCACCATATCCATGATTATTCAAAACAAAAATTTTAATTGGTAATTTGTACCCCAAAACTGTTTGTAATTCCTGAAGATTCATTTGAAAACCACCATCTCCAATTAAACAAATCACCTGAGATTTTGGAGAAGCAATTTGAGCACCAATACTTGCAGGAAGGGAATAACCCATTGGTGAGAGATTTAACGAGGAAAATAATAATTGATCTTTTTTGGTTTTCCAAGCTTGAAAGGTCCAGGTTAGTGTTTGGCCGGTGTCTGCAATGATTATGTCTCCTTCTTTTGATTCTCTTGAAAGATGATCTATAAATTGATAAGGTATTGTTTTTGGGAGAGGATATTCTTTTCTTAAATCTTGAATTTTTTTTAACCAGTTTTCCCATTTAGATTTTTCATTCCATGCGGTTTCTAATTTTTTTGAAAAAGAATAAAGATCTGAATGAATCCCCAAGTAAGTTTTTTGTTTTTCTAATTCAGCTTCATCAACATCTACCATTATAATTTTAGCATCTGTTAAATCATTCAAATCATTCATTACTGAAGTAGTATTTAATCTGGCACCTAGTGAAATAATTAAATCTGCATTTTGAATAACAAAATTACCTATTCTTTGGGAGATTACTCCAAAATCTCTGCAATTAAGTGGATGATCATAGGGCAATAAATCCATGGCTCCCCATGTTAAAAATACTGGAATCCCTAGTTTATCAATTAATTTTGTAACTTGTTTTTTTGTAATTTTATCTGATTCCACTCCTCCCCCCACAATGATGACTGGTTTTTTAGAATTATTGATAGTCTCAATAATCTCTTTAATTTTCAAATCTTTTTCTTGAGGAATCTGTGGAGGTAAGATAATTTCCTTTCCTTCGATTTCTTTTCTTTGAATATCATCGCATAGGTCTAAGAAAACAGGTCCTCTCCTATTCTCTTTTGCTAAAAAGATTGCTTTTTCAAGATCTTCTTCTACATTTTCAATTCTTTTAGACATTTTTGTTATGGATTTAAATAAAGAAATAGCATCTGTTTCTTGAAATCCTCTCTGCCTTAATTTTTCAGACTTCAGTTTATTTGTTGGAACTTGACCTGCGATAGTTAAAACAGAAATACCATCATACCAGGAACCTGCAGTTCCAGTAATCGCATTTGTTGCTCCTGGACCAGAAGTCACAACACATACTCCTAATTTTCCAGAAACCCTTGCATAAGCATCTGCAGCCATTGCAGAAGCTTGCTCATGATGATTATTAATAATCTTAAAACCAGCTTTATCAAAACTATCAAACATATTCATGATTGCACTACCAGTAACTCCAAATATGACATCAGTTTCTTTTTTAATTCTATCAGCAATATAACTTTTTGCTTGCATTTTTATCCTTCCGTTAAATATTAAGGTTGATTTATAAACCTAATGTTTCGGGAGAGAAAGATAGACATTTGATAGTATCTCCCAATCACAATAAATTTAAACCCTCATGCACGTGCATAAATATGACTTCCAAATCAACCAAACTTCATCTAGGCTGCGGGAATGACATTAAAAAAGGATTTATCAATCTTGATTCTGTCAAACTTCCAGGTGTAGATATTGTTCATAATCTAGATAAATTTCCATGGCCATTTAAAGACAATTCTTTTGATTATATTCTTTCAATTTCTACACTAGAGCATCTTGAAAATCTTATTAAAACTATGGAGGAAATTCACAGAATCTGTAAAAATAATGCAATAATTGAGATAATTGTTCCTCATTTTTCTTCAATGGGTGCATTTAAAGACCCAACACACAAACACTTTTTTACATACTATTCATTTAATTATTTTATTGATAAAAACAATTATAATTTCTACTCCAAGGCAAGGTTCAAAATTTTGAAGAGGAAGATAATTTATGGCAAACTATTTTTCTTGTTTGAGTGGATAGCCAATTTATTTCCCAAATTTCACGAAGTTTTTTTAAGGAAATTTCTTCCAGTTAGGGACTTATTTTTTAGATTGGAAGTAAAAAAACACAGTTAAAATGAAAATCCTAGAGCTTTGCACATTTTCAGCAGGCGGATGCGGCGTTTGGCAGAGAGTCAAGCAGGAAGCGCAGGAATTTCATAAATTGGGCGAAGAAGTCCTCATTTTCTCATCAAATCTTGAAAAAGGCACAAATAAGATAGTGAGCGAAAATGAGAATCTAAACGGGATTAAGATAAGGAGATTCCCGGCAACTAAATTGGGGGGAGAGAGCTTTATGAAATGGCTTTCTGAAAAAGCAGTAAAGGAAGCCCTGCAATTCTCTCCAGATGTGATTTTTGCACATAACTACCGGCATATTCATACTCTAAAAGCATTAAAAATCGCAAAAATCCTGAAAATGCAAGGAAAAAAATGCAAGGTTTTTCTTGTCACCCACGCCCCATTTGTTGAAGGAAATATCACAAGATCATTCATCTCAAAGCTGATTGTCAGATTTTATGATAAAATCATTGGTCCCTCAATTTTAAACAAATTTGATAAGATTTTAGCTATATCCAACTGGGAGATCCCTTATTTGTTGAATGCAGGTGCAAAAAGAAGCAATATAGAATATGTTCCCAATGGCATTCCAGAGGAATTTTTCAAGCAAAAAAAGTCAAAAGAAGAAAATAAGATATTATTCTTAGGAAGGATTGCCCCTAAAAAGAAGCTTGAGACACTTATCTTTTCAATTCCTTACATTAAAGACAAGAGAATCAGGATAGAGATAGTTGGGCCATATGAAGCAGATTATACACATATGCTTGAAAATTTGATAAGAAGGCTTAAGGTTTCAGATAGGATTATCTTTTCAAAGCCGATATATGGTTTAAAGCAGAAAATAAAGAAAATAGACTCCTGCAAGATGTTTGTACTACCTTCAAGAGTAGAGGGGATGCCCCAGGCCTTGATAGAAGCCATGGCTAGAGGCAAAACAGTGATAGGCAGCAACAGCATTGCCATAAGGGATATAATAACTAATGGAAAAACAGGCTATCTTTTCGAATTTAACAATCCAAAATCTCTTGCAGAAAAGATAAATCTCGCCCTGGACAAGAATAAAAGAATAGGGATTAGTGCCAAGAACTATGTTAAAAGGTTTGAATGGGGCAGAATTATAGCTAAAATCTATTCTATTATAAGGAATTAATAATGCTTTTAAATCGATTCTTACCTATATTATGATGAAAATTCTCATAATAAAGATAGGGGCTTTGGGAGATGTGCTGAGAAGTACTTTTATAGCTCAGGCCTTGAAAGACAAGTTTAAGGCCAAGAATCCAGAGATTTTTTGGATAACTGATGCCAAAGCAAAGCCTCTTTTTTTGAATAATCCCTACATTGACAAGGTAATTGTCAAGGAAGACAAAGGAAAAATAAGAAATTTAGCCTTTGATTTAGTAATTAATCTAGAAGAGGATGGGGAAAACTGCAAATTTGCATCATCTTTGAACTTCAAAGATATAATCGGCTTTATTTGTCAAAATGGAAAGATTATTCCAACAGCCTCTGCAAAAGAATGGTTTGATATGTCTGTTTTGGGCAAACATCCTCAAAATGACATCCTCAAAAAAAGGAACAAAAAGACCCATAGGCAGATCATCGCAGAGATGGTGGGCGTGGATTCAAAGAAATACGAGCCATTTCTAAGGCTTACCTCTCAGCAGAGAAAGATAGCGGAAGATTTCCTGAGAAGGCATAATCTGTCAAGGACCGATCTGATTATAGGCATGAATACTGGAGCAGCAGAAAGATGGCCGAAATATCTTTCAGTAAAAAAGACTGCACAGCTGATAGATTTGCTCTACAGGCAGTTCAATGCGCATATTCTTCTGTTCGGAGGCCCGAATGAGATTGAAAGAAACAAGGAGATCATGAAAATCACTAAATCTCCTTTAATCTCCACTGGATGTGGAAATGATCTTTCTGAATTTCCAGCTCTTGTAAGCGTTTGCAGCCTTTTCATAACTTCAGACACCTTGGGGCTGCATGTTGCGCTTGCACTAAAAAGAAAGACCATCTGCCTGATTGGCCCAACTTCTCCATCAGAAATAGATATGTATGGCTTGGGAGAAAAAGTTGTTGCAAAATCTTCATGTGTTTGCTGCTACAAAAAAGACTGCAAAAGCATGGAAAGAATAGATTTGAACGAGATTATCTCCAAAGTTAAAAAAATGCTATCTCAAAAAATAAGCCTGGTCATAACTGCATTTAAGGAGCCCAATATTGCAAGGGCAATAAAAGCAGCATTAAACCAGAAGACGAGATATGATTATAATATAATAATCTCTGCTCCAGATGATAAAACCCTCAAAATAGCAAAATCATATTCATTAAAAAACAAAAAAATAAAGGTTTTCAAAGACCCAGGAAAAGGCAAAAGCTATGCCCTTAATCAAATACTCAATTCAATACAAACCGATATCTTAATTTTGACTGATGGGGATGTCTATATCAGTGATAATTCTGTGGATGAGATATCCAATCTTTTCTTGGACCCCGAGATAGGATGTGTTACCGGAAGACCAGTACCTATGGAGAACAGGAAAACAAAATACGGCTATTGGGCCAATTTTTTGTTCGATGCGGCCCATAGAATAAGGAAACTGGCATTCGAATCAAATTCATTTATAGAGTGCTCAGGATATCTTTTTGCGTTCAGAAAGAATAAAATAGATAGAATTCCCCTAGATGTTGCGGAAGATACATTCATTCCATATTTTTTATGGGAAAGAGGGTATCAGATAGGATATGCAGATAATGCCAGGGTTTATGTCAAAAATCCAGAAACTTGGGGAGACTGGATAAAACAGAAAACAAGAACGAGCAAGGCCCATGAGACCTTAAACAAGTATGTAGACATTAAAACAACACCAAGAGTCAAATCATTCAAAAATGAGTCTAAAGGAGTAACCTGGGCCTTAACCTATCCTAAAAATCCCAAGGAATTTTTCTGGACCTTGCAACTTATTTTTGCAAGACTTTACATGTGGATCAAAGTGATGATTGACACAAAACTATTAAACAAGAATTACGGAGATGCATGGGAAAGGGTTGAAAGCACCAAATAATCAATTAAGAATCTCTTTTTCAGAAACTTGATAGCAGCCAGGGTATCCAACTGCAATTCCCGCAGCTTTATTTGCCAGCCTTATACATTCTTTTAATGCGTACCCTTTATTATAAAAGTGCGCAAAAGTCGCTATAACCGTATCTCCTGCGCCAGTAACATCAAATACTTTTTTTGCTTCAGCTGGGAAATCTATCCTTTTATGCTCTTCTCCCGGAAGACCAAAATAACTAACCCCCTTATTGCTTCGGGTTAACAGGACTCTTGTTTCTAAATCCTGACTTAGTTTTTCAGCTGCAGAAATATCATCTTCATCATCAGACATTTCCATTACTTCCTTGATATTAGGGGTAACCATGAATATTTTTGAGTAAAAACTCTTATGATTTGGTTTAGGATCAGCGATAATAGGAATATCTTTTTTCTTCAGTTCAGACATAAGTTTTTCAGATACAACTCCCTTATTGTAATCAGATATGACAATCAAACTATACTGTTTTATATCTGCAAGAATCTCAGAAACATGATTTTCAGTTATATCCTCTTTTTTTTCACGGTCTTTCCTGTAGTGATATCTCCCGTCTGCCAATGACATTGTCCTTTCCTTGACTATTGTCTGCCTTTCAGAATCGTGAATAAACCTATTTGAAATCCCAAATTTTTTGATAAATCTTATAAGAGTAGCAGAATCAGAATCATCTCCCACAACACTTATCAAATCAGTTTTTGAGCCTAATTTAACAAGATTTGCAGCAACATTTCCAGCTCCCCCAGGTTTATACTCTGTTTTTTCAACAGTATAACAGGGTGCAGAACTTTCAGGATTGTCCCTATTCCTGCAATAGTCATATTTATCTAGCATTACATCCCCGATTACTGCTATCCTTTTTTCCATAGAGTTATTTGAAAAATTCAAATTATAAGTATTTATATTATTAATAAGATATATACAAAAAAATAAAAAGCCAATTAATCGGTAATTTATATGGTAGAAGGGACAAATAGTCAAACAGCGGGTAAAAAAGAGAAGATTAAAACCTGGTTTAAAAATCCATATAATCTTCTTATTTTAGGAGTTTTAATTTTGGCCTTAATTATCAGGTTATATTTTTTCTTCTTGACTCAAAACCAGCCTCTTTGGTGGGATGAAGCAGAATACATGCTCAAAGGAAAATCTATGTTTTTAGGAACACCATCTACTGGATGGGCAATCCAAAGAGAGATAGTAATTCCGATAATCTGGGGCTTTTTCTCTAAAATCTTTAATTCAGAATTCCTGCCTAGGCTTTTACAGATAGTTGTCTCTTTAGTTACAGTATTCTTCACATATCTTCTTGGCAAAGAAATTTACAATAAAAAGATAGGTATTATTGCTGCAGTAATAATGTCTGTTAATGCAATTCATTTATTTTTTACAGTAAGACTTTTAACTTATCTTTTGGCCCCTCTTTTCTTTGTACTGACATTTTATTGTTTTTGGAAAGGTTATGTTAAAAAAGAGAGTAAGCTACTGCTTTATCTTACCCCATTTATTGCAGCTCTTGGGGCATCTATTTACAGTTCAGTCGCTTTTACCGGCATTGCAGTAGTTTTATATTTATTAATTACAGAACATTTTAAATTTTTGAAGAAAAAAGAGATATGGATAATGGGTGGAATAGCTCTCGTCTCTCTTTTACCATACTTTATTTATTCCCAGATAAGCTATGGGTCTCCAGTTGCCAGATGGGCATCTCTTAATGCTTCTGAACATGGCCTTAATTTTTTATATATTTTTGGATATCTTAATTTATCTCCGCATTTATTTGGCTGGGTATTTGCAATCGCAATCGCAATCGGACTTTTATATTCGATTGGATATATCATATTCTCTTACGATTTGCTGCATAAAGAGGGAGATGAATCTCTTAAATCTCATTTGATTATTATATCGTGGGTTATTATTTCCTTGGGATTTTATACTTACATTGCAATGTCTCAGGGAGTAGTATATGATGCATTTGTTTTGTGTGCTTTTCCTGCCCTTGCGATTGCAGGGGCGAAAGGATTTGAATTATTAGACAAATTTCCTATTGATAAAAAGATTATAACTCTAATTTTGGTAGTGATTTTGATTCTTGGATGTTATAATCAGATATCTTATTCAAATGCCCTTATTAACGGCAAAATAGACTCATATTCTCAGGTAAAACAAGCAGGACTGTGGATAAAGGATAATAGCAACATAACTGACACTATTTTTTCTACAAGCATACCTCAAATTACCTACTATAGTGAAAGAGAAACCTATAGCCCAAATTCAGTTAACAACACTATTCCAATTAACAGTTCTGATGAGTTGGCAGCACAATTTAAAGAAAAGAGTCCAAAATTCTTTGCAGATTCAGTATTTGAAACAAGAGGATCATTTATTCAAGAATTTGTTGATAAAAACCAAGGAGCACTGACCGTTGTCCAAGCATATTTCTTAGATCCTCAACAAAAATCTCCTGCATTGGTAATTTATTCTATAAACTCATCTAAAATCTGATTTCTTGAATAAGATAACCATTCCATCCGCCCTTCCCAATTTTAATATTTTATCTAAAAAAGAGAATAGGTAGAATGGATAAAAAAGAATTCCTGCAAGAAAATTATTTTTTATTGAATTGTGGATTTTAAAAGCCAGCTTACCAAAATAATAGTCATAAAAGAATACCCTTTCTATCTTTAGTCTTAATTTTGAAGCCATGCCTGAGATCATGTTAATGCTGTATCCCGGTCTCTCATGCCCAAATTTTTTAAAATTAATTAAATTTTGTTCAGAATCCGTTGGTACACTTACAATCAGAGCCCCATTTTTTTTCAGTACTCTTCCCAATTCTAAGAATGCTTTTTTATAGTCTTTTATATGCTCCAATACTTCAGAACAAATTATTACCTCAAATTCTTCATTTTTAAAAGGCAGATTTGTCAATGAGCCTATTTTTGTTTTAATTTTATCTTTAATAAATCCATATTCATTTTTCATAGATTCTATTTCTTTAATTCTTATAGCTTCAATATCTAAAGAAGTAAGATTATACCCTTTTTCAGCAAGAATTAAGGAATATATCCCATATCCACATCCAGCATCAAGTATTTTTACGTCTTTTTTTACTTTTTTAAATAATTTAAGAATTATTGATGCTCTTTTCCTGAATCCGAGGTGGGGAATCCCAATTATTTTAATAGCAAGCTTGTAAACCGGATTCATTATAATATCATACTCTTTGTTGTCAGCTGTGCTTAGTTTTATTCTATTAAATTTGGATAATATTGATCCTATCGGCATTTTTTTACCCCATTTAACTCTTCAAATCTCCTTTTTTTGAGAATAAAAAATGACAAAGCAATGCTTCCTTGGAAAATGGGCATAGACTTATCATCCACCTCTCTTAATTTTTGAACATCTTTCTGTTTTCTTGCAATTTTTCTACTATTTAAAAAAAGCCATAAAAAAGACTTTAGTATTGGGGGTATCTTTTTTGGGAATACAATTCCACTTGTTATTTCTAAAGCCATTCGGGGGATTAAAAGTTTTATAATGCTCCATCTTGAATAATTCTTAAAAAACATTAAAAGGCTGTTTCTATGCACCAAAAACTCCTTTTTTGATTCTAATCTCTCTTTTTGAATGCTGTAACCCCCCAGATGATAGACCCTTGATTTATACACATTAAAAATTCTGCCACCTACTAAATTTATCCTCCAGCATAGGTCTACTTCTTCAGCATACATAAAAAAATCCTCATCAAATAATCCGGATTTTTCAAGTATTTCTCGTTTTATCATCATGCATGAACCGCATGCCCAGAATATCCTCCTATTACAGTTATATTGTCGATTATCTCTCTCTATCTTGTCAAATATTCTGCCCCTGCAGAAAGGATAGCCATACTTGTCAATAAATCCTCCTGCGGCCCCAGCATAATCAAACATTTGTTTTTCTTTTAAAGATAAAATTTTTGGTTGGCATACATCTGCATTGTTCTTTTCGCTGAAATTTACAAGCTCCTTAAGCCAATTTTTGTCCACTTCAACATCATTATTCATCAGGACAACATATTTTGACTTTGTTCTTTCAATCAGAAAGTTATTTCCGCCGGCAAATCCCAGATTTTTCTTGCTTTTGTAGATTTTAACTTTATATTTTTTGATTATCCCTTCACTATCATCCTCTGTGCCATTTAGCAGTACAACTGTCTCAAAATTAGGATAATCTGTTTTTTTCAGAGAATCTAAACAATTCTTGATAATCTCTTCGCCATTCTTATGCAGGATTAATACACTGACTCTAGGGTTTTTCATTTGATTTTAGATTATTTGAGTGGTTTTAATATTATCTCCATTTGATCACCTATTCTTAATATGTTACAAATATAGGCCAAAGGGAATGCCAATAAGTAAAACAAAATCATCAATTTTTTATTCCTCATAAATTCATTCAATGATGCTGGTTTTTTCTTGTTTTTATTTTTCCAGTATAAGAATGAGCCCACAAATTGAAGAGGAGTAGAATTGTATCTTATTTCTTTTATCTTGAATCCCTCTTTTTTTACATATTTGCAAATGTTTTCTTTTGAAAAAGTAAATAAATGTCTAGGTATATCTAATGCAACCCAATTCTCCTTGAAAATTTTATAAGCCCAACAACTACTCTGAGGGATCCCAATTATCAATGTTCCTCCGGGTTTCAGAATCCTGTGCAGTTCTTTTAAGGTTTTAGTCGGATTAGGAACATGTTCTAGAACATGGTTTAAAGTTATAACATCAAAATAGTTTTTTGGATATTTTGCATCCTCTAAATTACCATTAAAGATTTTCAATTGTTTTTTTCTTGCAACCTCTTTATCATATCTTCCCGGCTCTACACCATAACAATCCATATTAAATGATTTCATTAACGCCAGAAAGTCTCCCGAACCACATCCAACATCTAAGAATTTTCCACCAGGAATAATTTTTGTTGAATTAATGAATCCTTTAAGAGGCAGTAATAATATCTTTAATAATTTTTTTCTATTTGAATAATAAACTCGCTGTAATAAATTCTTTAATTCAGACTTATTGCTGTTTTTCTCTAGTGAGTAATAATCTTCTTTCGGGTAGTGTTTTGCAAGTTCTTTGCTATTTGGCTGAGGGTTTACAAAAATTAGATTACATCTCATGCATTGAAAAACAGGATATTCTCCTTTAAGATTATACATCTTATCATACCCATCAAATAAAAATTTTAAATCTTTATTTCCACATAAATTACATTTATTTATTTTTTTCATTTTAATCACTAAATCTATATTTAATTAATATCCATAATGCCCTTAAACCATCTCTCCATTTTATTTTTTTCCCCTCTTTTATTGTTCTCGGGTTATATGAAATTGGCACTTCAGCAATTTTAATGCCTTTTTTAGCAATTTTAGCTGTAACTTCTGGCTCCCATTCAAAATTATTCTCTTTTATGTTAATCTTTTTAATAATACTTGATCTAAAAACTTTATAGCATGTTGGCTCATCAGTTAATTTAGTATTATATAATAGATTTGTTAAAAAAGTTACAAATTTTCCCCCAATATAAAATGAAAATCTAGAATATTTATTGGATTTTTTTAATATTCTTGATCCATAAACTACATCTGCTCTGTTTTCAATAATAGGTTTTATTAAACTTCCATATTCATTAGGGTTATACTCTAAATCTGCATCTTGAATTATTATTATATCTCCCGTAGAATTAGAAATTCCAGTTTTCACTGCAGCACCCTTTCCACTATTTTGGATATGCTCTATAACCTTTATCCCCTTTATTTTTTTCAATATATCTAGACTTTTATCTCTAGAACCATCATCAACACATATTATCTCCTTAGACAATGGAATCCTGACTCTTTTTACTCTTTCTATTATTTCCTTAATAGTTCTTTCTTCATTATATACTGGTATTAAAATTGATAGTTTCATTTTCCTCTATAATAAATAAATACATAGTCATTAAAATAGAAATTAGACATAGAATAATTGAAATATTGAATATCCAATGGGCAAATTTATCTATTGCATTATCAAAATTATTATGAGTCTTATATTTATCGAATATAGGTTCTATATTTTCATTCCATCCTATCGGATACAACCACCAACTATATGTTTTTTCTGTAATATCAAATATTTGTGGAGAAAGCATAAGATTTGATTTATATATTTTATACTCTATTTCTTTTGTTGCACCAAATGGAAAATTAAAAGTACTATCCTTTACTTCATATATTTCTTTTTTTATCTCAGAGTTATTCTTAAACCATTCTGCAATATCCTCCATACTATTGTTAAATTCTGGCTGATCTTTGATTGTCCCCCATCCACAATCATCTTTTACACATTCAATAAAATAAATTTCTGTAGGAATCAGATTTCCATTTTTTGAACTTTCATTTATGGCCTGAACCAGAAGGCTAGATTCTAAATAATTAGTACCATATAACATCCAGTTTGCTCTGCCCCTATAGATTCTGCCATCAAATACTACTAGCGCATTTTGAGGAATATTGTTTTTGTATTCCATAGTTTGTTCAATGCTGCTTTTACTATAGAAATTTCCGGCTGCCGCAGAATTATTAACTCCCAACCATATAAGCTGGAATATAAGTATAATTACTAATATTAATTTTAAATTTATTCCTTTATTCTTAAGCTTATTACTCAAAAAATCAATAAATACTGCTGCTAAAGGAATCAACAGGATTAGTTCAAATAAAAGATGCTTGCTTAAAGGTATCTCTGAAGAAATGTAGAACCATATCGGTATAAAACTGAGTATCAAGAAAGATAAATATTTTTCCTTTCTTTTAAATGCAATGAAACATCCCAATATTCCAGCTATAAAAATAATAATATCTCCGTACATTAAGTATCTTAATGTCAACCACCAGCCAGGAATCCCGGCATTCAAATGTTTAGTTATAGTAAAAAATCCAATATAATCTGGAGATTTATTCCAGCTAGCATCCCATGAAAAATATTCTGCCGCCTTATCTTTTCCTATTCCAAGAATATTTGTAGGAATTATGTCTACAAATCCCTTATCTTGGTATAATAAATAATTGCTTATTATACTCGGTGTTAAAAGAAGGAAACAAGTTAATATAAATATCCCGAGAGGAATCAAGCATTTTTTAATTTCTTTTCTGTTTACATAGATAAAAAATAATGAGAAAGAGAATGCAAAAAATAAAGCATATAATTTTATTAGGGCAGCAATACCCATAGCTATTCCAGAAATAAACATATTTTTCTTAGTTTTATCTGAAGATTCTATAGCTTTTAATAAAAATAAAGCACTTAACATTATAAAGAACAATACTGTAACATCCATTTCAGCAAACGTATTTTTAATGTGCCAAGGAGAAATTGCCAGTAAAAAAGCAGATATTAATCCTATTTTTTTCGACTTAAAAAATTGTTTTGATAAAAGGTATATTAATATTATAGACAAAGAACCAAAGAATATTGCTGGAAATCTTGATGAAAATTGAGATACACCAAATAATTTATATGAATAATCCATTAAATAATAATAAAGCGCATTAGACTGGCTCCATACAGTCATTTTTTCTGTTTTTGAGATATCTATCCCTATTAGGGCATGAGAAACATCATCTGCAAAAACTGGAAGATTTATCGCAGCTATAATCCTAAGGATAACACCTATAATAACCACTAATAAAACATATAGTTTCGTTTTATCTTTTGAGAATAAGATATCTAGCCCCCCATCCAATATTTTATCAAATTTTTCTTTTATCATCTAGCAGTTCTCCATACAATTCCAGAGACAGGTTTGAAAATCCACCATATTCTTTTTAATTTTGAGTTTAACATCCTTAATCTTATTGCTGCAAAAAGCATCTGTATGCTTGCCTTTTTAAGATCTAATTTTGATCCAGTCTTGTCTTGCCATATTGTTGGATATTCTTTAATTTTGAGTTTTGATTTTTTTGCCTTGTACAATAAATCTACATCAAAAGCCCAATTGCTAGTGGTTATTTTAGGTAATATTTTTTCTAACGCATCTTTTTTGAATATTTTAGCCCCACATTGGGTATCATGATACGGCATTATGAATAAAACTCTTACTAAAATATTGAATACTCTTGATGCAATTGTTCTTTGGATTGATTGTTTAGGCCTTACAATCGCACCCTTAACATATCTGCTTGCGATAATTCCATCATATATATTTATATTTTTAATTAAATCATAAAATGCCCCAGGAGAAGTTGCATTATCAGCATCAACGAATCCTATTAGCTCAGTTTTATGTTTTAATGCTTCCTTAAAACCCTCCATAATTGCAAATCCTTTTCCAGATTCTATATAATTTTTGAATTTTATGGTTTTGTATTTTTTTGCAGTTTCCTTGACTATTTTTAGAGTATTGTCTTTGCATCCGTTTAAAATAACTAAAATTTCATAATTCTTTTTCATAAATTTATTAAAAAAACTTGCATAATTCTCTAAAGTTGCACTTATTCTTTTTTCTTCGTTATGTGCAGGAATTATTATTAAAATTTTCATTTCATTTTTTTGTTTATCAGGAATAATGTGAAACAAGTTATAAAACTGCTTACTACAAATGCTATTGAAAATTGAATTAATGAGCTACTGAACAAAGATATTAAGACTAATTCGAGAATTGTGCATGGAATAAGCGCCCAGATTATCTTACTTTTGCCCAAAGATAAATAATAAAATGATATCATATAAGTTATTGTCATCAGACTGAATGCTACTCCTAAATAAAATAGAATATTGGCAGCTTCAATATACCGATTTCCAAATAAGATAGTTATTAGAAACTCTGGAAATAGATAGTAAACTGCTAATATTAGTACCATAATTAAACTAGTCCCTAAAAGAATTTTGCTCAAAACATGTCTATGCTCTTTCTTTGCTTCCTGTCTTTCAGCTACAATCGGAAACATTGCTTTCGCGGCCGGAATTAATGCAAAAAATATCATTTTTCCAAGCAAAGATGCGACAGAATATACTCCAGCTTCTTGATCTGAAAAAAAGTGTTTTACAATGATTACATCCATGCTGTACATCATCGTAAGGCAAATTATTGCAATTAAAACCGGAATAAAACTAGAATATATGTTCTTTTTATCAAAAAATTTCTCCTTTGATTTATTTATGTCATTAACATAATATTTTGATAGCGAGAATGCCAAAAAACCGCTTATTAAGATTGCGGCAATCGCTCCATTAACATTTAATCCAATTAAAACCAGGCTTATTGCTAAAACTAATTTGATAGCTCCCTCAAAAGACATGTTAAATCCAAGGGCTTTGAATTTTTTCAATCCCTGCAGGATTCCTCTAGTTATGGGGAGTAAAATTACTGGTAGAATTAAAATTGCCAAAGCCAATAAAGGGATTATTGAATCAAATTTTAAGAAATTTTTAATAAAAGGAGATACTGCAGCAAACAAAATAATTCCTATAATCCCAAATTTCCATCCCTTTTTTATTGCCCTATTCATCAAGGATTTTATCTTTCCAATTTCTTTCCTTGCTTTAAAAATAGCAGTGTATCTCGCTATTATTGCCTGTATTGTTTCGGTTGGAATGGAAAAAAGGTATACTATTGACATTAATGAGGCCAATATCCCATAATCTGCCGGCCCAAGCATTCTAGCCATTGAAAAATGAAATATATAATTCAAAATATTAAATATAAACGTCCCTATAATCAAGATTAGGCTTCCCTTTGCAGTATCAGAAGAAAACAAATTTTTTATTTTTTTAATCATTTTAATTTTAAATAAGAATTAATATTGCAATTATAAGCTCTATACACCATAAACCTCTTACAATATCTTTTTCGTAGGCTTTTCCTTTAATCTTTTTGATTATTCTAAGCATTACATGTTCTAACCCATAGTTTTTTGTATATAGTGGTTCCAGGCTGTTATCTTTATTTGGTTTGGCGAATGACTCTTTCTGGAACACTCCTCTCGCCTTTAAAATCAATTCAATAAAATATGGGATAAATAAGATTAAAGCTGCTCGTTCCATATTTCCTATTATTGCTATGATTGCAATTAAGGAGCCAACTGCATAAGTCATTATATTTCCCGGGAATACCTTTGCGGGATATCTATTGAATATCAAGAATGCAAACAATGCAGCTACCATGCAGAATGCAATAAGCGCCAGCCAGGTCATTCCAGTGGAATAAACAAGAATTCCAAGTGTTCCAAGTATTATTATTCCCATACCGGTTTCAAGCCCATTATACCCTGCAATCATATTAAACCCGTTAGATGCCCCAGAAATTGCAATTGGCACAAGAATTAAAGGATATATTAGTCCTAAATCAAAAACCCCTAAAAATGGAAGATCAATTGTTGTTGTCCCTATATTAATAACCATCAGAGGAATTGCTGCAAGTAAACAAATAAGAGGCTTTTGCCACTGCCTTAGCCCTATTTTCCAGCCCAATATATCATCAATCAGCCCAATAATAGTTATAATCAATACAGTTGAAAGAAGCGCGAAGATTTCAATAAGATTAGTGGTCGTTTTAAAATAGAATGTTTTGATTCCTACATAAAAAAGTATGGAAATTAAGAATCCTGCAACAACAGTTATGCCTCCAGATTCAGCAGTCAGTGGTTTTTCATGCTTATTTATATCTCTTCCTGCAAGTCCTGCTTTCTTTGCCCTTTTGATCCAGTATGGAGTCATTAAAAAAGTTATAAGAAATGCAACAATCAACGTTATAATCAATAATGTTTCCATTTTATTTTCTTACTTTCCCAAGTTCTGGCTTTGGATAATCTAATAATAAATATTCCGGATTTATAGTTATATTTTCAGGATAATTTATCTTCCATATCTTTATAGGGCCCTGAGTATCTCCGTAGTTCATGAAATCCCCAGCTGTTATGTTATATCTTGAGCGAAGTTCCTTTGCAATTGCGCTATCTTCTGAATGCACAAGCTCAAAATTACCTTCAGTTTTATCCAGAAGATAAAGTTTTACCCATAATGCATTCATGCTTTTTTCACTTATATACATAGCAGACCCTAGGTTATTTATCCCTATAGAAGTCAGCTGTGGGACAATGTAAAGGCATCCGAATCCCTGGCTGAAATTTAATAGCTGATTATTGAAATAAACATATTTTAATGGAATTGTTGATTGTTTTCCATTATAAAATACTACTGCAGTTGGCTGGGTTATGCTGATAAGGTCTCCTTCTTTCTTTACATTAAGAGTGAATGCCCCAATCCCTGCCTTTTCAGCAGGATAAATCTGATTCTGCCATTGTATATCTTGGTCGAGCATGGTTCCGCCAGTATAAACATAAGTAGTCTCATTTCTCTTTTCGATTGTCTGTCTTTCATCTAGGTTAAAGCTAGATACCCAGCTGTACCTGTCATAATTTTCATCTCCTCCAATGCTGCTGTATGCGGGATATTTGCCTATATCTGTGGAATCAATCAAAAGATAAGTTGCATTATGTGCCTTCAAAAATTCCAAGGCTTCTGTTTCATTTTGCCCAGTAAGAACATGTCTTCCCATAAGATGGTCCCAATAAGTTATTGCATTACCTCCATCAAGAACTGTTGCTCGTTCTCCTATGCTTTGCACCCAATATCCATAATCCCACCAGTGAGCAAAAACAGCATCTTTAGGAGTATTGTCTCTTACCCAGGACATTGCGTATTGCCACTGCTGCGTGTAAGATGACGGCCTTTCAGACAATGCGGTATTATAGCACTGTTGCTCAAAATTATAAAAAGAGTAAACTGATAATAAGATTATAACGATTGCAAGTGTCCATGCAATGCCTTTAGTCACTTCATCTTTGCTTTTCATCGCCATATCTGTAATTTTAACATTGATGAATGCGGCAGCCATTGATGCAGCAGGAATTAGCACATGGAAAAATCTTATTCCTGCCCTGGCTTCCAATGCGGAGAAGAAAAAAGCAACAAATGCAAATATTAGGTATTTATCCACATTGAACTCTTTATTTTCTTTGTGCTCTTTGATATAGCCGATTATCATCATAATCGCAAATAATACAAAACATCCGACATAAACAAAAATACTCAGAGAACTGGAGCCGTTCATTATAGATGATGAGGAATATTTTGAAAAGATGATTCCTAAAATCAGTACGACATATGACCCCGTCATCATCCATTTATATTTCAAGTTTTTAACAATTTCATAAAACATCAACATTGAACCTAAAATAAAAATCCAAAAAAATCCAGTTGTAAAGCTTCCAGTCCATGAATCAAAGTAGGGCTGATTGTTTTCTGCAACAGTTGCAATTAATCTACTGGAAACAATCTGTATAAACGTCCCCTTCAAATCACTGGCAGCATGACCTATTAATGCCGGGTCAAAAATCAAGACCAGGATAACTCCAGATACGCATACCAATAAAAATGAAGATAACTGATGAGGCAATCTTATTTTTTCAATTGCCGATTTTAATCGGGTTTTTCTTATTATAATGTCTGTTATCATCACCAAGAAAACAAAATAGGCGAATCCGGAGGATGTGGATGACATTAGTCCCATAATTCCACCATATTTTTCTATGATTAACCCCAAAAGAATAGTAAAAGTTATAAGCCATGACGTGTAAATAAGGAAATCCTTTTTGCTAGATTTAAAAAAGAAAGAGATTAATGCAGACATTGCGATTATCATGAATATATAAACTACTCCTCCCCAGAACATACCCATCAACCAGGTTGAAATTCCGGCAAGAACACCGAAAAGAACAGATTTTCCTATTTTTTCAGACTGCCAGGCTAAAATAAAGAAATAAAATGCAGCAAACATGAACATCATTCCAGCAGGCTCTTTTTCGGCGATTCCAGCAACACTTCTGTGCAGGAATGCTGGTATGACTGACAGGAATAAACATGAAATCAGGGCAATTATATTTGACTTATGCACTCCCTGATTTTTGAATGCCCTTCTAACAAACAAAAATAAGAAAACTAAAGTCAGTGCAAACGCAATTACTGGGTAAATAATTGCGGCGTATTCAATTGTTATGCTTGGATCAAAAGAATGAATGAATTTATACAAATATGCAATCATATATGGTAGGAAGAAATTCTCCTGTTTGTTATTGAATCCTAGAGGCACATATCTCATCATGTCCATTTCAGGAAGAGATCCATTAGCAACGATAGATTTTGCCATTCTCAGGAACAGGAAAGGGTCCAAATCAGGTCCTAAAGTATAATTTCCAGTTGTGACATCCTTAAGATAAGGAATTGGAGCAGTTCTGATGTACAAAGCTCCAAATATTATGATAGCTGCCAAAATCACGAGATAAACTAAATTAGGATTTTTTAAGAAAAACTCCTTTACTTTCCTTTTTCTTTCTTCTAGAACCCTGTCTGTGGACACTATTTCCTTAGCCCCATTTTCCATTTTTAATCAACGAGAAAATAATTTAAAAAGCTATCTGTTGCCCCGGATATATTTTAGATATAGTATATTAGAATATGGCGGGCGTTATGAAAACTTCCATCAATGCGGCTATGATTAGGATGATTATTGACAATACAATAAGGTCAAGAGAGTCCTGAAGTATAATCCAGAACCTTTCATCACGCCAGTCATGCCTTACTATTGCAATGCTTATTATCCCTCCAGCCAGGGCGCCTATGAAATAAGCTAATATTTCCGGGATTCCATGAAGCATATATCTCCCGAATGCCAGGGGCAGTTCAGATAGGGTTGCTTTGCTGAATATTCCCATTGCAGCAGCTATAACACTCGCATTCCATGCAAGGATAAATATTGCCCCAGCCCCAAATGCCAGAGAGAACACCAAACAGAAAATTAGCACGAAGATATTGTTGACAAATATATTTATTACCCGGTTCTGCTTTTCTTCCATTGAAAGCCCAGAAATCTCATTAGTTATTGCCCCTCCAATCCCGTATCTTGCAACGCAATCCTGCACATTGTTTGAATTTATAATGCAATATTGCTCTATTTGAGCCTTAAAGTCATAGGCTACTATATTTTTTGGCAACACAACGTAAAGAACTGAAAATGCAACTAAATATCCTAAAAACAGCCACATCAGTGCAGCTATGGCCTTGCCATGATTTTTGACTAGAAAATGCTTTTCCTTCTCAAACACATCCTTCTCCTCTTCAATCCTGAACACATAATACACAAAAGGGATGCTCAGGATAACTGTAAATGTTATTATCAAAATGCTTGTGCTTTCCATGAACACGGGATTGCCCAAAAAGACCCAGTTTACAAACAACAGCGCCAGCGCTGAATAAAACAAACCGACTAAAAACAAGCTCCAAGGCTTTCTTTCCCCCTTTTTAGGATTTAAAATCAATTCAAACATTGTTTCATAAAATTCTATGTAATTTAAATACCTTATTGCCAGTCAAGATTAACTTTAAATATATCTCTTAATTTCTTATATTATGAGTTTTGAGAGTGTCTGTAAGGACATAAAAGAGGTAAAGATACAGGGGGCAGAATCTGTTGCAAAGGCTGCTGTCAAAGCCCTTGCTCTAAAGCATGACAAAAATTCAGTCAAAAAGCTGATTTCTTTAAGGCCAACAGAGCCTGCATTAAGGAATTCAATCAAATATGTTCTGCAGCATTATGATTTGAAGAAAGGGATTCAGGAAGTTATAAGCCATTTTGAGTCAAATCACAAAAAAATAAATTCTTTCGGAGCCAGTATCATAAAAAACAACATGACTGTCTTTGTTCATTGCCACAGTTCAACAATTATAGGAATTTTGAAAGAGGCAAAAAGGCAGGGCAAGAGGTTTTCAGTAATTTGCACTGAAACGCGTCCTTTGTTCCAGGGAAGGAAAACAGCGGCAGAGCTTGCAAATGCAAGAATACCAGTGACTCTAATAGTTGATTCTGCATCAAGAATTGCATTAAAAGAGGCAGATATAATGCTCTTAGGCGCAGATGCGATAACTGCCTCCAAGGTTTACAATAAAATAGGCTCAGAGCTTTTTGCAACCATTGCGGACAAGTTTGAGGTTCCAGTCTATATCTGCACAAATTCTTGGAAATTTGACTCTAATCCTGAAGAGGAGATAGAAGAAAGGCCGTCAATGGAAGTATGGGAGAATCCTCCAAAAGGCGTCAAAATATATAATCCCGCATTTGAAAAAATTAATCCAAAGCTCATAGAATCAATAATCTCAGAGCTGGGAATTTTAGATTTCAATTCATTTATCAGCCAGGTCAAGAAAACTTATCCTTTTATATTTGAGAAATAAAATGGGATATATTCAGCTTAATTACAGACCAAAAGAGACAGATGTTATATGCGAATTCTATATAGAGCCTGCCGGCATCCCGCTGCAAAAGGCAGCGGAGCATGTTGCTGCAGAAAGTAGCATAGGAACATGGACTGAAGTAAGTACCATGTCTGAAGGCATCAGAAAAAAGGGCGCAAAGGTCTTTTTTATCGACGGTAAAAATAATGAAGTCAAGATAGCATATCCAATAGAGCTTTTTGAAAAGGGGAATATCCCTTCTATTCTGTCAGGTGTTGCAGGAAACATCTTCGGAATGAAGGTGATAAAGAATATTAGACTCCAGGATATTCATTTTCCAAAATCACTTGTGAGATCATTCAACGGCCCAGAATTTGGGATTGATGGCATAAGAAAAATGCTAAAAATCAGAGACAGACCTCTGCTGGGAACAATAATCAAGCCTAAGCTTGGCCTGCCTCCAGAAAAACATGCAAATGTTGCATTTGAAGCATGGCTTGGGGGCTGCGATCTTGTAAAGGATGATGAAAATCTCACAGACCAGGATTTTAACCATTTCAAAAAAAGAGTTCTTTTGACTCTGAAAGCCAAGGAAAAGGCAGAGAAGATAACTGGAGAGAAAAAAGCATACATGCCCAATATAACGGCCGAGACATTTGAAATGCTGAAAAGGGCGGAATTTGTTAAATCTCACGGCGGAAATTATCTTATGGTTGATATACTGACCCTTGGCTGGGCTGCTCTTCAGACAATTAGGAATGCACACTTTAAACTGCCGCTTCATGCACATCGTGCAGGCCATGCAGCCATAACTAGAAACAAAAAGCACGGCATCAGTATGCTTACAATAGCAAAGATTGCACGCCTTATTGGGGTTGATTCACTGCATATTGGAACCGCTGTTGGAAAAATGGAGGGTCCGGCATCTGAAATAATAGATATAGAGGAAGAGATCGAAAAAAATCTTATATCTAATAAGAAGCACACTCTTGAGCAAAAATGGTATAATCTAAAGCCAGTATTTGCAGTATGTTCTGGCGGTTTGTATCCTGCCCTTGTTCCAGATTTGATCAAATTGCTCGGAAAAAACATCTTTATCCAGATGGGTGGAGGGATTCATGGACATCCTTATGGCACAAAGGCAGGGGCAAAAGCAGCGAGGCAGGCAATAGATGCAGTAATGCAGAATAAATCTCTAAAAGAGTATTCAAAAACACACAAAGAGCTTAGAATAGCATTAGAACACTGGAAAGGATAGATTTACTGATTGTTTCTCAATTTGTTCTCAATCTCTATCATCCTGGTAACTATCTTGTTTATTTCATCAATTAGCTTTTCCTTTATTTGAGATATCTTCTTCTCATCTCTTTCGCATAGTTCCTTGGCTTCTTTAATGTTTTTTTTGACAATTACTCCTGCCCCGACATTTACAAAAACATTTTCCGAGTCACTTATGCTTCCCTTTACAAATATATTTCTGCTTAGCGGCATCAAAGCTTCTTTTTTACCTTCTTTTGAGAATTCATCCAAATCTTTCTGTAGCAGTTTCAATTCCTGAAGCTGCTGGTCAACCATCATAATCTGCTGTTCCAGCTCTCTTGTTTTGTTGTCCAGAATTCCTATTTCCATCAAAGTTTTTTCTTTTTCCATCTTAATGTACCTTCATGATTTTTCTTAATATTATGCTGAAAATCATGCTTAATATTGCATAAGATAAAAGCCAGCCTGCCCCATCGCATAATCCTGGAAGCCAAGAGCATAATATTGGGAGATTAAATCTCCATGGAATTATTGCCCCAACTTTGGCTGTAGTGTATAAATTCTTCAGAAAAATGAATGTTGGCCAGATTAAAATTAGAGTTATAAACATAGGTTTCATTGTAAGCCTCATAAGCTCGGCGCTTTTTTTAAGCAGTTCTTCCTGAAGCGCCATCATCTTTTCAGAATCCTTTTCAACCTTTATCTGGCCCTGGATCTTTTTTTGCTCTTCTCTAAGCTCTTTAGTCCTGTTCTGAGGGGTGAATATTTTATAGATTAGAGTAAGGACAAATGTGATTATCAAAGAAAATATTATAATACTCAACAAAGGCTGATTTTTTACAAATTCTTCAAATATCATTTTAGTTTTTATTATTTAGCTACTAATTTTCTCAATGCAGGGAACATATCATAGGCATGCTGCTGAGAAATGTCCTCATACAACTTATAAATTATCATGACTGCAAGCAATAAACCTGTTCCCCTTACCAGTGCCCCCATTAAATCAGCAATTGATGCTAGTAATCCAACAGCTGCTCCTCCCATTACAGTCAAAGGCATTATATATCTGTTTAATATTGACTCTACAACTCGTGGATCCTGCCTGAATCCTGGAATCTGCAGTCCTGAAGCGCCAATTTGGCGTGCCTGATTTGAAGCATCCATTCCAGATGTTTTTACCCAGAATACTGCAAATAATATGCTTCCACCCACCATGAACAGAATGTATACCAAGGAAGTCCAAAGGTATGATAACTGGAAGCTTCCTCTTATTATGCTATCAAGTATAGGAGGAGCGTTTAACCATGATGCGAATCCGCTTACTGCAACCCCCTGGCTGTTAAAATTGCCCAATATTGTAGGCCCGAATTTGCTTTGTGCAAGCCTGGCCAGAAGCTGCACATTTGCAAGAAGGGCAGCGGTCAAAATAACCGGGATATTGCTAGTATAAAAGAAATTTAAAGGCCATTTTATACTCATTCCTCTTATTCTTCCGAATGATAATGGAATTTCTACTTTCATTGATTGAGTGTAAACTACAATCAGGAAAACTAGAATGGTCGCGATTATTGCGGCCCCTGCTGCAGCGGCATTTATAGTATCTCCAATAGCAACAGAGCTGAAAAGAACCCATAATTTTCCGACAGGAGCTATTGCCCCTTCAAGATTTATGAACCCAAATGCACCAGTAAATAGGTGCCATCCTACACCTGCTGCGATGAATAATGACACTCCAGAACCAAAACCCCATTTGCTCATTACCTCATCCATAAATATAATTAATATTCCACCGATAAACATCTGGAATATGACTATGAATGCCATTCCAGGCATTGCTTCCAGTCCTTTCATCACAACATAGATTGTTGCCTCAAAAATACAGAAGAAAATAGCCAAAAACTTTTGCATCCCCTGGAAATATTTTTTACCCTCGGGCTCAGACAGATTTATATTCAATATTTTAGACCCTACTAACAATTGAAGTATAATAGAAGCCATAACAATAGGGCCGATACCTAATGAGATTAAGGAGCCAAATTCTGCTCCAAGGATAATGCTTAGATATTCAAAACGAGCAAGAGCGCTTGAAGCTAACCCGAAAAGAGGAATATTGGCAAGAATAAAATAACAGGCGAGGATAATAAGCGTCCATTTTAGCTTAATCTTAAAATCTAACTTCTTCTCAGAAGGACCAGCTACTTCCGGAAGATTCATCAAAATATCTCGAAATGCCATTCTTATTCTAGTTCAAGTTTTCCACCTGTTTTTTCAATTTTCTCTTTTGTTTTTTCAGAGGCGGCACTTGCCTTGATTATTAATTTCTCTTTTAGTTCCCCTTTGCTTAATATTTTATATCCTGAGAGATTAACCTCTATTCCTGACGATGTTTTTTTAGCAATTCCTTCTTTCAAGAATTTTTCAAGATGTTTGTTTATGTCATCCAGATTTATCACATCTAATATTTTATTCTGGAGGGAGTGAAAACCCTTTCTTCCAAAATATTGCTCATAATTTTTTAGAATGAATGTTGTTTTTTGTCCTGCTTTCTTTCCAGTTCCAGCCATTCCTTTTCCACCATAGCTACCTTTGCCCCTATGCTTTTTTCTGGAGCCCCATCCGCAGGTTTTCCTTCCTCTTAGCCTGGATCTTTTGTTTCTTTTCATTTTAAATCATCCTTTTCACAAGATCATTTATCTTTTTACCATAATTTCCTAAAACACCCTTAGGATACATTTGCTTGATGCTTTTTTTGAATCCTCCCTTTGGTGGGCTCAATCTGAAGAATGGCTTTAGCCCAATATCTTCCATTTTTTTATTTCCTTTCATAAACTCATTCATGAATTCAGCAACTTTCTTGGAATCGACAGGCTTGTCGCCAGGTAGCCTTCCTCTTTTTTCAACCAAAAGCTTGGCGGTTTCATCATCCAGCTCTCCATAGGCAATAAATTGCTTTAGTTTGTCAATTATTCCCATTATTTCCGGTTTGGTTTCTACAATCACCGCGGCATGTTTTTTCTGAATTCTCAAGACGTCAAGACTCCGTTCTATATCATGGCGTAATCCAACTCTTCCAGATATTCTTATTGCAATAATTTTCATTTTTTAATCTTTGAAATATTTTTTAATGCCTCAACACAGGCTTTGATAAGATTGATTTTAGTTCTTGTCTGTCCGAATGTTCTTGAATATATGTCTTTGATACCTGCAAGCTTCATTATCTTTTTGCATTCATCGTCAATGACTAGGCCGGTACCCTTAGGAGCAGGCATTAGTACTATTTTTGCACTGCCTGTCTTACCCTTAACAGTGTAAGGGATGCTGTGTGATTCGCTACAGACACAGTCGAAGCTTCCGCATCCTCTTTTTATCTTGATTATATTTATTTTTGCACTTCTTAGTGCTTTCTCTTTTGCAGGAAGAGTTTCTTTTGATTTTCCATAACCTAATCCAATATGCCCATTTAGGTCTCCAACAATTGCTAGACATCCAAAATGAGGAACATTGCCTTCAGATGATTTTTTCTGGGTTTGTCTCCAGACTCTTGCCTTTCCTCCTCCAAATTTTCCTTTTGCCTGCCCGATGGCTATAAGATCATTTTTTAGATTCAACAATTTGTCAGCAATCTGATATTCCAATATTTTTCCTTTATCTAATATTTCATCAATATCCTTTATTTTTCCTTCCTTTACTTGTCTCCCAATTTCAGTTTTAGGAACCCAGCTATCAAGCTCTCTCTCCTTCTCTTCCTGTTGCCTTTCTTCATAAGTTTTTCTTCTTCTTACTTCTTCAGTTTCTTCAAGTACTGGAATTTCTACTTTTGATTCTTCTGGTTCTATTACTTTTCTTTTTTCTTCTTCCTTTACTTTTTCACTTACTTCAGTTTTTTGCCATTTTCTTGCCATTTTGTTATCCTAATATTTTTTGCCTAGCTTTTTCAAATTCATCTACTTTTTTTTCATTTATATGCTTACCGCTGATTCTGTCTTCAGAAGGCAATATCTCTTTTGAGTATGCTATTAAAATACCTGCATCTATGCATCCTTTCAGAACAGCATAAAGTCTTGAGCCTTTTGTTGATCTCTGAAGGCCTAGGTCTAATATGGCCTCCTTTATTCCAGTTTCAATTGCTTTTTTTCCGAGCAATAATCCAGTCAAATATGCTGAAGGAGTATTTTTGAATGAGCCTTTCAAGCCAAATTCACTCAAATCTTTTGAATTTACACCAACAACAACTGAGTCCTGGGCCGCCTCGCTTTTAATTATCTGAGCAATAATATACTTGTTTGTTTTTCTTATTACAAGTCGTGGTTTTCCCGACATCAAAAGGTTCTTTCTTGCTTTATAGTCAGTTACTCCTTCTCTCCTTCTTCTAAAAAATACTCTTCTCATTTCTTATTTTTCTCCTTCTTTGTTTCGATCTTTGAGATATCTTTTTTCAAGATATTAATTATATTCTCCTTCAGATGTCTTTGGCTCTTGAAATGTCCGGCCTTTGAAAGTGATCTCAACTTTTTTGCTTCAGGTATTGAAAGGATTGAATTTTCTTTCAAAAGTTTAATGTATTTTCTTAGCTTTCTTATTTTTAGCATATAATCCCATTTGCTTCTTGAAACTCTGCCTTTTTTGCTTCCTTCTCCCTTTCTTTTTCTTTTAATCTTAGTTTTTATTCCAGTTATTTCTTTTGCTTTGATTGCTCCATCTTTTATTAAGTCGCGTATGTCATGTTTTGTTATTGCCTCCTTAATTTCAGAAACTCTAAAGGGGTTCATCCAAACCTTGTTTTCTCCAGTCCCTAATATTCTTGCAGCAAGCCTTTTTTGCATTTTAAGGGTCATTTTTTATCCTCCTTCTTTTCTACCTTTACTTCTTTTTTCTTTTCATCAATCTTTTTTATGTCTTTAGCCTGTTTTCTTTCATTTTTCCTCTTTTCAAAGTCTTCAAGGAATTTTTTAGCGTCAAAATTTGAAAATTTAACATTTAGTTCCAGAGCTTTTCTTGCCATTTCAGTCTTTTTTAAGGATCCAATCTTTGCAGACATTATTGCAATTTCATTTTTCTGTATATTTAATAAATCTTTCATATTGTTTATCCTGACTGGCATCATTCCCATTATTTTTCCTCTATCTGCTCTTGCTGATTTGAATCCTACTGAAGGAGAAGCTCCGTAACCTCTTCTCTTTTCCCTCATCTTGGCATGTCTTCCTTTAGGTCTTCTCCATACCTGCTTCTTTCTTCTACCTTTGCCTAATTTGGCAAAAACATACCATTTTCTTCGTAAAAATCTTTTTTTCATTCTATTTTTACTCCTGCCTTTTCAGTCATCCATATTCCATCTTGGAATACTCTTCTATCTTTATTTCTGATTTTTGTGATTATTTCCATATTTGCTGCTGTCTGTCCTGCTGCCTCAACATCGGGCGAATCTACAGTTATAATATCTCCCTCAATCTTGACATTAGTGTTTGGGAGTATTGTCGCCCTTCTTTCTTTTTTCTCCCCAAGGAAATTTTTTACGACAACCTCGTTTTTAGCTTTGTCAACAGATACGTTCATAGGAAAGTGAACTGAGCATATTTGCAACCTGTAAACATATTTTTGTTTTACTCCTTCTATCATATTTTTTATATGTGCTTTTGCAGACATCACTAATTTTCTTTCTCTTTTGCTCTCTCCTTCCTTCTCAATAATAATATTTTTATTATCGCTGCTAAGTCCGATGTCTTTTCTGAATGCTTTTTTTACAGAGCCTTCTTTTCCCTTTACCTCTAAGATATTCCCATCTATTTTAGCTTCGATTCCTTCAGTTATTGCTATTAGCTCCTTTACCATTTTAGAAACAATAGGCGATAAGACTCCCACCAATCCCTTTTTCTAGGGCTTCAGTATGGGTCATCAATCCCTTACTTGTTGATATTATTATGATTCCAAAACCTCTTGCAGGCAAGAACCTTCTTATATATCTTTCAAGCTCTTCTTTTTTTACATAAAATCTAGGCCTTATGGATCTGCATTCATTCAGTGATTTTGTTTCCACAATGACTTTAGGAAATTTGTCTTCCTTAGTCTTGTAATTAATATATCCGTTTTGTTTCATTATCTCAAATATCTTTATCAAAAATTTTGAGGAGTACATCTCAAAAATTTTCTTTCCGGCATTCTTTGCCATCATTATTTGATTTAATCTGTCTGAAATTGTGTCCATTTTAGTATTTTAGTGGTATTTTTTGAATCCAAGCTCCTTTGCAGCTTCTCTGAAGCATTGCCTGCACAAATGCAGCCCGTAGCTCTTGATATGGGCTCCGAATCTTCCACATCTTACGCAAGGATAGGCGGCTATTCCAAACTTTCTTTCTTTTGGTTTGTTATTTCTTGTGAATCTTGCCTTTATTGCAGGCTTTGATTCAAGTTGTTTGGCTATTTTTTGCCAATTTGATGCTGTCATTTTTCAACCACCTTGATATTTAATTCATTTTTTGCAAATTCTATTGTTTCTTCCTTAGTTATGTAGTGTCTCTTCGGAATATTTGCCTTTTTTATCTTTCTTTTCTTAAGGTTAAATCCCGCTCTTTTAAGGCTTACTGTTGTTTCAAAACCTATAATCCCAATATCTCTCTGATAAGGGATTGATGGAATTTGAATGTATTCTTTGATTCCGAACGAAAATGAGCCTGGATTGAATTGTCTTTGGTTGATTGTGAAATTTATACCTTCAAATATTCTTTTTAAAATATCGACTGCTTCTTTTCCTCTTATAGTCACTTTGCACCCTATTGGGAGACCTACTCTTATTCCAAATCCTGGAATTCTTTTTTTAGAGCAGGTCTTAACAGATTTTTTTTTAGTGATAAAATCAAGAAGTTTCATGGCTTTGGTTAATCTATTTTGATCCCCGCCAGTACCGCAGTTAAAAGTTACCTTATCTATTTTTATCTTTTTCATGACATTCATTTTTCAATAACATAAATATTTTTAGGCAATATTGTAAGCATCTTCTCCCCGCTCTTTACAGTTATTTTTTTCCCTATCTCGCTTATTTTACCGGCACTTCCTATATTTTTTCCTCCAATGATAATTACTGCTGCTCCTTTTTCTAGTGGAAGGTATTTTACAATCTTATTTTCCCTGAGATTGATAAGAACAGAATCATTTACTTTCATTTTTTCATTAGATAATACATTTCTGCCATCAATTAGATTGATTTGCTGCTTGTTTCCCTTCAATGTTTTCTTTCCTATTATCTTGCAGGGCTTGATTTCAGATTCTTTTTCTTTGATTTCTACGATTGCAAGTTTGTCTTTATTTAATTCAAGTCTATAGAATTTTTTTATCTTAGGCAGGCTCACAACACTGAATAGATTTACTGCATAGGCCACCTCTTTTCTTGGCATGCTGTCTACAAAAATCTCAGAAGCATTCATTAGATTTTTTGCTTCCTTCTTTGTTTTTACAACCCCTAGAAGATCCCTAATGATTGTCAGTAGAGGCATTGTTCTTTCGGATCCCTTCACCACATAGGCGGTTCCCTTTCTTGGAATCGGCCAGCTTCTAGGCATTGCTTTTCTTTTTAAATACATTTTATTTTTTCTCCATTGATTTTTCTGCTAATTTTGATTGTTTCATCCTTTTTTTGTCTTCAACTATTTCTATTATCTGGACATTCGAAGGATCTATCGGCAAATTGACCTTGCTTCCATCTTTCTTCGTCAGCTGCACAGTATCGATGTAAACCTTTAATTTTTTCAGGTTGATTTTGATTATTTTTCCTTCCTTCTTCTTGAACTCCCCCCTAAAGACTTTGACTTTATCATCCTTCCTTACTTCCAGGCTTCTTTTTCCATATTTTTTCCTCAATTCTTTGCTTAGGTTTGCAGCCATCATCTTTTGTCTTAAATGAAGAGGGGCATTGATTCTGTATTTTTTCTGCTTTCTCTTCTGCTTGCTTGAAATCCAGTGTTTTGAAAATTTGTTTCTCATTTTTATACAGCTATAGGCGCGATTTTGGCTATGAACGGCCATCTATCTGCAGCCTCCCTTGCAATAGGGCCCTTTATCTG